>Ga0265330_10000185_pt1 | contig 48150 bp, 49 predicted proteins | sample 41919metaG_FD_202083 | JGI IMG/M metagenome (GOLD analysis project Ga0265330, IMG submission 202083) | Rhizosphere microbial communities from Carex aquatilis grown in University of Washington, Seatle, WA, United States - 4-19-19 metaG | ecosystem: Host-associated > Plants > Roots > Rhizosphere...
CTTGAGGAACTCCTCGTGCAGGATCTCACCAGGGGTCGTCGGCTTGCGCGTCATTTCTCGGTGTGCATCCATCTGAATGTCTCCTTCACCCGTGGTAGTCGACGATGTCGACATCCTCCGGGCCACTCCTCGTCCAGCGAAAGATCACTCGCCACTGGTCATTGACCCGGATGCTGAAGGAACCCTTCAGGTCGCCCTTGAGAGCCTCCAGCCGGTTCGCGGGCAGTGACCTCAGGTCATCCACCGTTTGTGCGTAGTGCAGGATATCCAGCTTGCGGGTCACGATCTTGGCGACGCCAATCCAGCCGGCTCGTCGGTCCGTCGTGCCGTCGAGGAAGAAACCCGCAAGCGCGGGCCGGCGAAAGCTGCGGATTGCCATCGACGTGTCCAATATACCTGCTCACGGTATACCTGCAAGAGGTATCCAAGACCTGATGCTGCACAATATCGATACGCTGGGAGCCAGCCTGGATGCAGGCTGGCTGGGGCGTCACATCACCAGCGGAGTCACGCTCAGCTTCGAGGTCACGGCACGCCGCTTCGACGACCGCGGCGGGGGCCTGGCGCGCGTGCGCCGGCGGTCGGTACGCGCGGCCGCGAAGACGCAAGTCCCTCGGTCAGGCTATGAACCACGGCCGGATCGAGATTCCGTGCAGGGAGTGTGCGGTGGTGCCCCCGTAGACGACCAAGCCGCCATGGCTCCGCGCGAGATTGGTCCACCAGATCAGGTTGTCGGTCGCGTCGGCCGCGACCGTCTGGCCAGACTTGACCTCGACCGGAACCAGTCGCTCGCCCAGATCCATGAGGATGTCGACCTCGTGGCCGGTCGAGTCGCGCCAGAAGAAAAGGGGCGCCTCGCGCCCGCGATGAACGAAGGCCTTGGTCAGCTCGGCTGCGACGTAGGATTCAAAGATGGCGCCGCGCAGGGGGTGGCGTTCCAGCATGTCGGGCGACTGGATACCCAGTAGATGGCACACAAGTCCCGTATCCAGGAAATGTAGGCGCGGACGCCTGCGCAGGCGTTTGCGGAAAGTCTTGTGGTGAGGCCGGAGCACAGTAACCAGAAACGCGATCTCCAGTGCGTGCAGCCACGCGCGAGCCGTCGGCTGCGTGATGCCGGCGTCGGCGGCAAGATCGCTCAGATTCAGTTCTTGCCCCGTCCGAGCCGCAGCCAGGCACAGGAACGCATCAAAAGCCGGCAGATCGGTCACGCGCAGGATGTCGCGAAGATCCCGCTCGACATAGGTGCGGCGATAGTCAGCCAGCCAGGATTGGGGAGGTAGCTTCTGATCATGGATGCGCGGATAGAAACCGGCCCAAATTGTCGGCCACAATGAAGCCGCTGGCACCGACAGGCGGCCCTTGGGCGCATGATGGAGATCGGCAGGAACAAGCGGCGGCCGGCCGAGCAGCTCGGAAAGCGAAAGCGGCAGCAAGTGCAGAAGTGCGGTTCGCCCGGCCAGCGTCTGAGAAACCCCGTGCACGAGCAACAGATTCTGCGAGCCGGTCAGGACGAACCGGCCGGGGCGTGCGTCGGCATCGACCATTCCTTGCAGGTACGACAGCAGGTCGGGCGAGCGTTGCACCTCGTCGAGGATGACCGACTCGCGCGTGAAGCGGGACAGAAACCCGCGCGGATCCGTCGCGGCCCGCGAACGCTCGTCCGGATCTTCCAGCGACACATACGCGTGCTTGGGAAATGTCGCGCGGGCGAGGAAGGTCTTACCCGATTGGCGAGGCCCGGTCAGGGTGACCACGGGCATCCGTTTCGCGGCCGCACGAAGTTCGCCTGCCAGCACTCGGGAATACACCAGAGGATCCTATGGTCGAAACCCCGGTCCATGTCAAATTGAAAATAGCATCTTCAATCTGACGTAGAGCCACCTGCGGCCACATGGTCGGCAGGTGCGATCCGTGTTGGGGCGACCTGCGGTCGCCCGCACGGCTACCTGATGGTCCGCGCGGCAATGCCAGGCGCCTGGGCCGTGGCCCGGCGCAGTCGAGCCGCCATCCCGCCGCCCGCCGGTTGCTTGTCGGGGGCGATGGCATCGATCTCGAGGATTTCCTTCTCGCCGACCCTGAGCGCTGGTTCCCAGATTGAATTTCCAGTTCCTAGCCGGCGGCGCGTTTGCGTGCCCCGGTGGGGTTGTAGAAATTGTCCAGCTCCGCCAATCGGCGTTTGGGGCTCGCGGACACCAGGGCCAACGCCGAGACAATCTCTGCGCTAGGGCTCCGCCGTCCGAGCTTCAACTTTGACAGGTAGCCAGGCGAAACTCCGAGAACGCGCTCCACGCGTGCCTGGCTTCCCTCCTCGCTCAAGATCTTCTCCAGGGCGGCGTCCAGGCGAGTCCGCAGCTTGCTCTCGTACACGCGCTCCAGAGCCTCATCAAGCGCTTTGGCAGCTGCCTCGTCGATCCACTCCGCCCCACATTTCGCGCAGGTAGGGACGACGACGTGCGCCGGAACCTCGAGCTCGAGGTTCCGGTACATGGTCAGCCGTCCGGCGCGCGCAACCCCACCCACCGCGCGTGCTCCACACTGGCCGCATCGCCTTGTTGTCGTGCGAGTCATGGCTTAATCTCCCCGCCGCTCGTTCGGAGCGGCGCCTCAAGTGGATGAAACGAAATGATTGCGACTTCGGGCATCTCGTCGTCAACGGTGAGCTTCAGGTACCAGCCGCCGCCACGAAAGCGGACCCCATAGACATCCGCCACGTCCCAGGTGAGCTGGACGCTGTGGGAAAAGTTGCGAAGACTCAAGTCAGCGATGACGCCCCTCATCGCCGACCGACCCTCCTGAAATGAGCCACCGAGGAACACGCGTGCCCTGCCTTGTTGAATCATGAACTGCCCAGCCTCGACCATCGACTTCACCTGTTCGAGCGCGAAGTGGGGGATCTTGGCCTTCACTCCCATGAATCATGCATGGGACTAGGTCCCAAGTCAACCCTGGACTTGGTCGGCCCTGGTCAAGAGGCTGTGGGACGAAGACACGCGGCGGCGGCGACCCTTGCGCACCGTCTTGCTCGGATCGTCCCAACTATTTCTGATGTCCGGTCTGACCGAAAGTCTAGCTGGTCGTTTCGAGATGATTCCCGTGCCCCACTGGTCGTTTTCAGAGATGCGCGAGGCCTTTGGTTTCACGGTCGACGAGTTCGTTCAATGGGGCGGGTATCCTGGCGCAGCACCCCTCATCAGCGATCGCTCGCGTTGGCTGGCCTACATCCGCGACTCGCTCATCGAAACCACGGTCTCGCGCGACATCCTCTATCTCGTGCGCGTGGACAAGCCGGCCCTTTTGCGTCGTCTATTCGAACTTGGGTGTCTCTACTCGGGGCAGGTTCTGACCTATCAAAAAATGCTCGGCCAGATGCAGGAGCGCGGCAACGTGGTCACGCTTGCCCACTACCTCGAACTCCTCGGCGGCGCGGGACTTCTGACGGGACTCGACCGCTACTCCGGCAGCCGGGTGCGTCGGCGAGGATCCAGTCCCAAGCTGCTCGCTCTCAACAACGCCCTCATCACGGCCCTACGCCCCGACGATGCCGAGGAACCCGAGGTACGCGGCCGCCTGATCGAGACGGCGGTTGGCGCCCACCTTCTGCGTGGCGCCCAGGCCTCGGGTTTCGAACTGTCTTGGTGGCGCGAGGCCAACCGCGAGGTGGACTTCGTCATGCGCAAGGGCCGCAGCCTGGTTGCCATCGAGGTCAAGAGCGGCAGGCGGCGCGATTCCCTGCCCGGATTGGACCTCTTCGCGAGCCGCCATCCCGCCGCCCGCCGGTTGCTTGTCGGGGGCGATGGCATCGATCTCGAGGATTTCCTTCTCGCTGAACCAGAGCGTTGGTTCCCAGATTGAAGGAGATCCTGACCTTGTGGCCACTGGCCCAGGCCGAAATCGAGGGGACGTCCCCGGGATTCATCGATGCCTGCCTCTCCGGCCAGGCGGGCTCGCTGCGTGGCCCGGGCAGGTCGCGGACGACTCTTGTCCAGCGCGTGTTCCGCCATGGAACTGATGAAGCTCGCCGCGAACTCGCAGGCGCGCCCGGCGCTGTTCCACTTCCGCACCAGTTCCGGTCAGGAGGTGGACGTGGTGATGGAGACTCGCCGGCGCGATCTGGTGGGCGTGGAAATCAAGTCAGCGGCCACGGTGGCCGACGCAGATTTCCGTGGCCTGCACAACTTTGCGGCCATTGCCGGCAAGCGACTGCGGGCGGGCATCGTGCCGTACGCAGGCCGGGAAACGCTACCCTTCGGCGACCGGATGTGGGCCGTGCCGCTAGAAGCGCTGTGGGCCGAGAAGCGGTGAGTGCCAATCTCCAGCAGGCGTGGACACCTTCGCCGGCGCCGGTGAAACCGGGCAGGTCCGGGCCGGGGTGAACGATCCACCCCTGACATTGGTAGCCCTTGGTCGCCCTCATGAACAGGCGCATGGGGTCGCCCATGCGCGGTAGCACGGCGCGGGTCGTTTTGGCCTCTACCAGAGCCAAGCGGCGGGCGCCCATGGGCACGGCGAAATCCACCTTGACCCCCGCCTTGTCGCGAAGAAAGTACAGCTCGCGCCGGTGCCCGTGGTGCTGTCGGGCCTTGGCAATCTCACAGGCCACGTGGTAATTGAGTCTTGAGCCACTAACCAAGATAGTTCCACAAGTTGCAGTGGTAGTGTGCCATCTGCTGACCTTCTCGGGTCTTCCATCGTGAATTCCTATTGAACACGGAGGTGGGACATGGACGGTTGCTGGTTTCGCTGGTCACGGGTGGTTCTTTCCGCAGCCACAGCATTGCCCTTGTGGAGCTGCACGCGCAACCTGAACAACTATGACGGAGGCAACGTCGCCGAAGTAGGTCCGTCGGTAGATGGGGCGAGTCCACGCGAAGTGTTTGAGGCCGCACCTTCGATCTCTGCGGGCCTAGATCTTGGAGCGGCTGTTGACCGAGATGCGACTAGCGATGCCGCCAAGACCGAATCGCTTGACGGGAGAGGTATCGACGGCGCGGCCGAGCCCGATGCGCCACTGGTTGTGGAAGTACGGCCGGACTCTCGGAGTAGCCCGGGAGAGGTGAGCGCCCTCGATATCGGTTCTGAAGGTACCGGCGGAGCGGCAGGGAGTGGTGGGACCGGTGGTAGCACGGACGGGACATCGGGAGGCGGCGGCAAGACCGGGCAAGGCGGCAACAGTGAAACCGGGGAAACCGGCAGCGGTGGAACAGATGGCGTTGGCGGTGTGGTAACGAGCGCTGCTGGTGGTGGTCTGGGCGGCCGTGGCGGCGATGGCGTTGGCGGTAGCATTGGCACGGGCGGCGCCGGCGCGGATGTCGATGCCGCCGAGCCTGAATCGCTGGACGGGGGAGGCATCGACGGCGCGGCCGAGCCCGATGCGCCAGCTGTGTTGGAAGTATGGCCGGAAACGGTGGGCAGCCCGGGAGAGGTGAGCGCCCTCGATGTCGGGTCTGAAAGTACCGGCGGAGCAACTGGGAGCGGCGGTGCAGGGGGCGGGGCAGGGGGTGGCGGATGCACCGGGATTCTTGAAACCATTCAAAGCGACACAGGGCTTTGCGTGGCGAAAATGGTGACAATAGCCGGTCCCCCGAGCGATTCTGGCAATGCAGATTACAGCATCGACGTTACCGAAGTAACAACGGGTCAATACCACGCATGGCTCGCCACGAACCCGGCGCTGCCACCGAGTACAGATCCACAATGTGGATATGTTACGAGCTATGCTGAGACTGGCATTGCCTATGCGGGTACAGATCCCGACCATGGTCCCGTAGGGGACGTAGACTGGTGCGACGCATACATGTACTGCAAGGCAGTTGGCAAGCGGATGTGCGGAGCAATTGGGGGAGGTACTCTCGAATACGGGAACGGTGACACCGCTGATGCGAACAAGAGCCAGTGGTACCGGGCGTGCACGAATGGGGGGGTATACGCGTACCCTTATGGCAATACGTACCGGTATTATTGTTACGACACTTCATACCACAACCCTGCTTGTGTCGTGTCGGGCCCCCCTGCTCCGCTGTCTAACTGTGGATCGGCGACGGTTGGCTCGCAAAGTAACTGCGTGACGGTCGAACCCGGTTATGCAGGAGTGTACGACCTAACCGGAAACGTATGGGAATGGGAAGACGCCCATTACAGTCTGGGTTACCACATACGCGGCGGCGCATTCAACAGCGCGCAACGGGATGTCAGTTGCAACAGCGGCGCGCCCTTGTCCATCGACTCAAAGTGGGCTGGGATTCGCTGCTGCTCCAAATGACAACCGCCAAGCGTTGAGTTCTGAGTTGTCCGTATCTGATACCGGCAGAACCCGTTCCGCTGGTGAACCATTCTGAAATGACTCTCATCGGATCATCGAGCGCATCAGACAGCAGGAAGGTCATGGCTCAGGCGCAGCGAGGGGCGAAGTCGAGGTGGTTTGGAAAGCGCCAGGCGGCTTGCTCGTGCTTGTCCTGGGTCGGCCGCGCCTGAGCGCACCTTCGGAATTTGCGGCGCCATTCTGGCGCGATGCCGAAGACGCGATGCCCCGCGTCGGGCGTGTGAGGGCTCGACATGACCCAATCCCTCCGCTAGCCTTCAAGGCCGACGATGACTCCTCGCTTACAGGCGGTTCGCGCAAGAGGCCGGTTAGCCTGGCGATTCGCCTTGGCGTGTGTCTTGGTGATTCTCGGCTCATGTGCCGGCCGCCACCGGCCGCCAGCGGGATCGATCGAAGCGGTCGACATGATGCCCGAGGAGCGCCTCGGCATTGACGATGTTTTCGAGGTGCGCGTGTTCTCCGAGCCGGACCTGTCGGGTCCCTACCGGATAGCGGCCGATGGAACCATCGACTATCCCTTTGCCGGCCGCATGTCAGTGGTGGGCCTGCGCAGCGGCGACGTTCAGGAACTCATCGCGGCCAAGCTGCGGGACGGGTATCTGAAGCACCCGCAGGTCTCCGTGATGGTGAAGGAATGGAACAGCCGCAAGGTGTCGGTGATCGGCCAAGTTCAGCACCCGGGGTCCGTGGCCTACTTCCCCAAGATGACAATCGTAGATGCCATCGCGGCGGCCGGGGGATTCACCGGCATCGCGGCGAAGAACTCGGTCACCCTGCGGCGCGAGGCGAAGGGCGCGGTGGAAAGCCGAAACTGCCCGGTCGCTGAAATCAGCGAGGGAAGGGCGCCCAACGTCGTCCTGCGGCCGGGCGACATTCTGGTAGTTGACGAGCGACTGTTCTAGCTCGGGCTCAGCCTGATGGCGGACAGCACGAACCTGGTTCTGCACATGCTGGACGCGGAGCTGTTCTAAGAAGAGACGCTCTTGAGCCAGTCTGAATCGCCACAGGCAGAAACCCGCCCTCGCAGCAAACAACGGCGAAGACGGCCGAACTTCATCATAGACACCAGCGGGTGGGTGATGGCCGCTGCGGTGTTTCTGGCGCCGCTGGCAGTGGGAACCGTGCACCGGCCCGCCCTGGTCACGTTGTTCGTCGTCGTCGGTGCCGCGCTGATCGCTCTGTTCTTTGGGCAGCTTCGCGCGGGTGAACGCATACGCGTCGGCGCATCGGCCGTCCTTCCCGCGGTTTTCGTCGTGATCTGCGCCCTTCAGCTGGTGCCGCTTCCGGCGAGCATCCGGAATGCCATCGACCCCGCGGGCGGCGAGCTGCTGGCCAATGCCTTGGCGCCCATCCGTAGTCATCCGCTGAGCCTGGATCCGCCATCCACCTGGCGCGAGTTGGGCAAGGCCGCCGCGGTCCTGGCAGTCTTCCTGTTCGCCTATCACCTGGGCGCCGGGCGCCGGGCACCCCGGCGCATGATCTACACCGTGGCAGGCGCGGGCATCGTCGCCCTCCTGCTCGGACTCGGGCACGCCGCCATGGGGGAAAAGAGCATCTTCGGGTTCTTCGCGACGGCACCCAAGTTGCTCGTGGTGGGGCCGTTCATCAACCGAAACCACACCGCAGAATTCTTGGAACTCGCCGCGTTCGCGTGCCTCGCCCTGGCGCTGCTGGCGAGGAATCGCTGGGTTGTGTGGGGGTGGCTCGGCGGCGCCGCTGCGCTTGCCGCTGGAGCCATCGCCACGCTTTCGCGCGCCTCCGTGCTGGCGCTGGCGGCGGGTGGGCTCGCCTTCGTCGTGTTGGCCCGCTCCGGTGGCGAGGATGGGAGCCCGCCGCAACATCGCACGATTGCATGGAAGAAGGTCCTGCTTGTGGCGACGCTGGGCGCGGTCGTGCTTGCGGGCGCCCTGGGGGCAGGTGAGCTGATGGAGAGGCTGACAGCCGCCGACCTGAACAGCGAGGTAAGGCCTTCGCTGTGGGCGGACGCGTTTTCGGTGGTCCGGGCGCACCCCGCTGGAATCGGAAAGGGCGCCTTCGAATACGTGTATCCCGCCTACGAGAACCCGCAGGCAATCAAGTCACCGACCGCGTCCCGCTATAGCTTCGTCGAGAACGGCCCACTACAGCTTCTGATCGACACAGGGTGGGTCGGCCTAGCGCTCGTCCTGATCGCGGTTGGCTTCTTGATTCGCGAGATCGTGCGTTCGGGACTAGGGCGAGCGGAGGCCGCACTCGCGGCCGGCGCCGTGGCCGTCCTGGCCCACAACCTGCTGGACTTCGGGTTGGAGACGTCGGGCATCGCGGTGCCATTCGCGGCTATTCTAGGTACGGCCGTGGGTCGCGTCCGGCCGTCCGAGCCCGCTCGGGTGCGCGGAACGATCTTCGCACCTTTGCTGGCCATCGCCGGACTCGCCGTCGGAATCGTCGCGCTTGCGTCGCCCTTGTCGCGGGATTTTGATGCCGCCCTCAACCACGCGCACGGGGCGCAGGCCCGGATTGAACTGGCGCGCGAGGCACAACGGGCCCACCCCGCGGACTACTTCTACGTGCTGGCCGAGGCTGTGGCCCAACCGCTGCGCGCAGGCGATACCGGCCACAGTCCGAGACTGGGGTCACTCAATCGGGCCCTGCGCCTGTGCCCAAGCTGTCCTAGCGTCAACACGGAGGCTGCGGAGGCCCTATGGGATCTGGGCTTGCACGGTCAGGCGCTGGCCCAGTTCCGCGAGACCATCAGGCGCGACTCATCCCCTAGCCACCGGGCCCTCAACTTCGCCTTTGGGGATCTTCGCCGCAAGGGAGCATTGCCGGAGGAAGTGGCTTCGCTGGATGTCGGCGATCCCGCGGTCCAGATCGCTATCGCCGACGAGCTAACCTCCCGGGGCGCCCACGCACTAGCCCGCCGGCTCTTGTCCCAGATTCCTGCCTCACATGCGACAAGCGCACCCTATTTCGCCGCCAATTACCGGGCCGAGGTGGCGGGCGGCGGCCTTGATGCGGCAGCGGCGACCCTGAGTGCCTGGCAAGGGCGGGAGCCGACGGCGGCACGCTTGTTCTCCGCGCGCGCCGATCTCGCCCAGCGCCAGAAGCGTCCCGAAGAGGCCGCGGCCATCCTGGAGTCAGGCGTGCGAGCCAATCCGTCGGACGTAGATCTCGCACGCGAGCGGGTCGCAGATACCTTCAACCGCAAGCGATGGACCGAGGCTGCCCGCGCAATCGCGGACCTCCGCCGCGTGTTGATGGAGACCAACAGTCCGACAGTCGAAGCATACGTCTGGGCTGCGCGAATGGAGAACGCCATGGGGCATCGTTTGCAGGCAATCTCCCAGTACCATGCGGCCCTGGCGCAAGCCCCGTCCAACGCGTATCTCTGGCTGGAGCTGGGCCAGGTCGCGGAGACGGCCGGCCAGATGGAGGTGGCGGTAAGCGCCTTTGGCCGCGCCAGCCAGCTCGCACCGTCGGAGCGATCGGCGAAGGATGCGCTGGACCGAATCGCGCGTCGACGCGAGGAACTCCGGCGTGACGCCATTCTGGCGCCACCGTGATGCAGCGACCAGCCCGTGCTTCGCAGGCTGCTTCGTCAGCCGCGGCTAGACGGTCTTGCTATCGCGGGATCCATACACCCCGTACCGCGCGTAGCTGCGGCGGTAGTAGTAGTAGCCGTAGGCTCGGTTGCTCAGGTCCACTTCGTTGAGCACGACGCCGAGTACACGCGACTTGGCGGCCTCGAGTTGGCGGCGCGCCTGCAGCGCAGCGTGACGGTTGGTCTCGCCAGCCTTGACCACAAGCAACACACCGTCGACGATGTTTCCCAGCACGGCAGGATCCGTAACGGCGGACGTCGGCGGCGAATCGAGAATGACCCAATCGTAGGCCGAAACGCACTCGGCAAGTACCCGGCGGAATCGTTCAGTGTGCAGCAGTTCAGCCGGATTGGGCGGGGTTGGCCCGCAGGTCAGCACGTCCAGGTTGGCTACCTCGCTGTGCTGGACAACCTTTGGGACCGCAATGTCGCCGATAATGGCATTCGATATCCCGCTGTCATTGGCCATGCCAAAGACAGCGTGCAGCCGTGGCCGTCGCATGTCGGTGTCGATCAAGATGGTGCGTTGGCCGGCTTGCGCCAGGGTGACGGCAAGCCCGACTGCGCTGGTCGTCTTGCCTTCCTGCGGTCCTGCGCTGGTGACCACCAGGGTGTGAATCGGCTTATCAGGTGACAGGAACAACAAATTGGTGCGCAAGGAGCGGTACGCCTCAGCCGCAGAGCACTTGGTGTCGTGGAATACCTGCAGATCTCGCGAGCGGAGCGCCTCGGGTACGGTCTGCCGTCCTTCGACCCCAGGGGCGACAACGGGAATCACCCCGAGGACAGGAAGAGCGAGAGAGCGCTCGACATCCGCCTGTCCCTTCACTGTCGTATCGGCCACTTCAAAGGCAACCGCCACGGCAGCCGAACCGAGCAACCCCAGCAGCACGGCGAGCGCCATGTTGATCAAGACCCGAGGCTTGGCTGGGAGGCGCATCGCCGTCGCGCGTTCCAGCACCCTTACGTTGTTCGCCTTCATCAGACCAGACAGATTGGCCTCTTTCTGGCGCTGGTTGACCATGCCGTAGACCTTGGCGGCGTTGTCGGCGTCCCGCGCCAGTGGCTTGTATTCCAGTTCCACCTTGGATAGCTCGATGGCGTCTTTCTTCTCGCGCTCCATCCAGGCCATAAGCGATCTTTCCGTCTGCACCAGGGCCTCGTACTGCATGTCGAAAGACCGCAGGATCTCATCCATGTTCTTCTCGTAGTCGCGTCGAAGCGCGGCGGTCTGGCGCTTCAGCGCGATCAACTTCGGGTGCTCGTCGCCGTAGTGGGACTCTAGCGTGGCCTGGGTCTCACCCAGTTCCACGAGCGATCCTTGTAGCTTCTGAATGACCGGATTCTGGCGGATCTCCGGCAGGCTCTCGCGCTCTTGGGGGTTGGCCTTCGCTGCCACGATGATCTTGCGGGCTGAATCCAGCTCGATGCGCTTGGCGCGAACATCCGCTAGCTTCTGGTTGATGTGCTGCAGGTTCTGACTGGTCATGCTCTGCTTGTCGTCCAGGCTGACGGCCAACAGATTCTTGTCCTTCTTGTACTGGTACAGGCCCAGCTCCGATTTTTCGAGTTTAGCCCGGAGGTCCACTTCCTGCTCCGCCAGCCACAGGCTTGCGTTCTTGGTGCCATCAAGCTTGTAGTCGAGGTTGCTCTCGATGTACGCGTCGGCAAACGCATTCGCAAGCTGAGCGGCACGCTCGGGCTTCTTGTCTTCGGCGATGATCGACGCAATGTGGGAATCGCGCAGCGGCTCGACGCGAATCTTGTCGAGCACGGCATTGGCGAGATCGGTCTCATTTGCGGCGCCACCATACTCGGGATCTGCAGCCAAGCCGAGAACGGCAACCACCCGTCGAGCCACCGCCTGCGATTTGATGATGCGAAACTGCGTCTGGTAGAATTCTTTCGTCGACCAGTAGGAACCACCACCCAGGGTTACGACGTCCTTGACGTTCTCGAGCACCTGAGGCGCCGTGGATTCGATGACGACGCTGCACGTCCCCTCATAGATCTTCGGCTGTCGATACGTCCAAAGAAAGCCCAGGGCGGTCACGACCGCGGTCACGGCGCCGATCATGCGCCAGCGCTTGGTCATCGCCCGCCAGACGTCGACCAGGCGGAGAGCGGTGCTTCCAGTGACGCCCCCGGACGTGGCTGGCGCTTTGTTCTCTGGAGCCTGCTTTTCGGTGTCCAAGTTGGGAATGCTAGCCCGCTTCGCACCATGGTGCAATTCGGCCGGCGGTGGGTGTCGCTGGGGAGGAGAAGGAAACGCGCGGCACAACCCCAGGAGGGGAGCTACTAATGCGGAAGCCGAGTCGCGACCAAGGGCTGGACTGACGGTGTTGTTGCGCCGCATTGCAGGGCAGGCCCCACCGCGAACCACTTGCGTGCAAGCCGCTTCTTCCCTAACTTCCACAGATGCTCGTCACGGTGGAGAACATCCGTCCAGGGCCCGAACGGAAGATGGCGCAGGCCAAGCGATGAAAGTCGTCATCTTGGCCGGTGGAATGGGAACGCGGTTGGCCGAGGAGACGGATCTCCGCCCCAAGCCCATGGTCGAGATTGGCGGGCGGCCGATCCTCTGGCACATCATGCGCCACTACGCGCACTTCGGTTTTCGAGAGTTCGTGATCGCGCTTGGCTACCGCGGGGACGATATCAAGCGCTTTTTCCTCGAATACTCCGCGCTGCGAAGCGATATCACCATCGACCTTGCGACGGCCAAGGTCTCGACCCAGGCGAGTGCCTGCGAGGATTGGCGGGTTCATCTCTTCGACACCGGAGTCACGACGAATACCGGTGGACGACTGCGGCGTCTGGCGGCGATGATAGGTTCCGAGACCTTCATGTTGACCTATGGAGATGGAGTCAGCGATGTCGATGTCGCCGGGGTTTTGCGCTTCCACCAAGAACACAGCTGCATCGCAACCCTGACGGCGGTCCGGCCGCCGTCGCGTTTTGGTGGCCTCAACTTTGAGGGTGATCTCGTCGTTCGGTTTTCAGAAAAGCCTCAGATCGGCGAGGGCTGGATCAATGGTGGCTTCATGGTCCTGGAGCCGACCATTTTCGACCACCTCGCAAGCGACCAGACGAGCCTGGAGGCCGACACCCTCGAGCGCTTGGCCGAGCAGCGACAGCTTGCAGCCTACCGCCACGAAGGCTTCTGGCAGTGTATGGATACCTTGCGTGAGAAGCGCTATCTTGAGGCGCTGTGGAACTCGGGCAAGGCACCCTGGCGATTCTGAACATGGCAGGCTTCTGGCGAGATCGTCCCACCTTCGTGACTGGCGGTACCGGCCTGGTTGGGTCGTGGCTGCTTCGGCGCCTCGTCGCTGAGCAGGCGGAGGTTGTATGCCTGGTCCGCGATTGGGTTCCCCAGTCAGAAGTCGTCCGCTCTGGCATTTTCGACCGCGTGAAGGTCGTGCGTGGTGACGTCTGCGATCTGGCCTTGCTCGAACGGGCACTCGGCGAGTACGAAATCGACACCGTTCTGCACCTGGCCGCACAGACGACCGTGCCCGTCGCCAACCGCAACCCCATCTCGACGTTTCAGTCGAACGTAGGCGGAACCTGGGCGCTTCTCGAATCCTGCCGTCGGTCCCCAACGGTCAAACAGATCGTTCTCGCTTCCTCGGACAAGGCCTACGGTCCGCAGACCGATCTGCCCTATGTCGAGACAACACCCCTTGTCGGCCGAACACCCTATGACGTGAGCAAGTCCTCGGCCGATCTCATCGCCCAAGCCTACTCTGCCACCTATGGAACGCCGGTGGCGATCACCCGATGCGGAAATTTCTACGGTGGGGGCGACCTCAACTGGAATCGCATCGTCCCGGGCACGATTCGCTCCGTTCTGCGGGGAGAGCTGCCCGTGATTCGGTCAGACGGCAAGTTCATTCGCGACTACTTCTACGTGGAGGACGGCGCTGCGGCCTATATGTTGCTGGCCGAGCGTCTGGCCCTGAATCCGTCGCTGGCTGGTCAGGCCTTCAACTTCTCCAACGAGGAGGCCATCACGGTGTTTGATCTAGTCGAGCGAATTCTTCGGGCCATGGGTGCGACGGGGCTTGCTCCCCAGGTGCTCAACCAGGCCAGCAACGAGATACGCGAACAGCGCCTTTCCTCGGCCAAGGCGCGCAGCGTGCTCGGGTGGAAACCTGTGTTCAGCCTTGATCAGGCGCTGGCGCGAACCATCAACTGGTATCGCGCTTTTTTCGCTGAGGATCGCGCTTGACCGCTACTCCCACCTGCCGTTCTTGTGCGGCGGCTCACCTCGAGACCGTTCTGGATCTGGGGAACTTTCCCTTGGTCAATTCTTTGCCCACCGCCAAGGATCTTGCGCAGCCTGATGCCCGATATCCTCTGGTTCTCGCCTTCTGTCCCGATTGCTCGCTCTTGCAGATCACCTACACGGTTGATCCGGAAGCCCTGTTTGGTGAGTACCTGTACTTCTCCTCGTACTCCGACACCATGCTGGCCCACGCCCGCGCGCTGGTCGAACGCATCGTGGCCGAGCGCGGGCTGGGGCCGAAACACCTGGCTGTCGAGGTTGCGAGCAACGATGGCTACCTTCTCTGCAACTACCTGCGGCTGGGCGTTCCGATTCTAGGCATCGAGCCGGCGCGCAACATCGCGGCCGTTGCCGAATCGAAGGGCATCCCGACCATCGCGGAATTCTTCGGCCGCGCGCTTGGCGAGCGCCTGGCCACCGAGGGCCGGCGCGCCGACGTAATCCACGCGCACAACGTGTTCGCGCATGTGGCCGACCTGAACGGAGTGGTGGCGGGGATGAGAGCGCTGCTGGCACCCGGGGGCGTGGTGGTCATCGAAGCCCCCTACGCGCGCGACATGATCGAGCGTCTTGAGTTCGACACGATTTACCACGAGCACCTGTGCTACTTCTCGGTCTCGGCCGTTGTGCCGCTGTTCGCACGCCATGGGCTAGCCTTGGTGGATGTCGAGCGCGTTCCCATCCACGGCGGCTCGCTGCGCCTGTGGGTTTCCCATGTGGGGGCGCGTGCGAAGCCATCGGTCAAGAAGCTGCTCGACGAGGAACGCGCGCTGGGTATGACCGGCAGCGGCTACTACCGTGACTTTGGCGCCCGGGTGTCCGCTCTGCGCGCCGGGCTGGTCGAGGAGTTACGACGGCTGAAGGCCGAGGGCCGCCGCATCGCCGCCTACGGCGCCGCTGCCAAGGGCGCGGTGCTGCTGAACTACGCCCAGATCGGCCCCGACATCATCGACTTCGTTGCGGATCGCAGTCCGCACAAGCAGGGCCGCTACCTGCCCGGGGTCCGCATCCCCGTGCGAACGCCGGCCGCCCTGCTGGAAAACAGGCCCGACTACGTGCTGCTGCTGGTCTGGAATTTCGAGGACGAAATCCGCGTGCAGCAGGCCGAATACCTGCGGCAAGGGGGCCGCTTCATCGTCCCGGTACCGACGGTCCGCATCGACTAGCATGCGATTCTCCGCCACCAAGATCGCGGGCGTCGTCGTCATCGAGCCCGAGCTGCGCGAAGACCAGCGCGGGTTCTTTGCCCGTACCTTCTGCCGCGGGGAGTTCCGGGGGCAGGGCTTGGTGGATCACGTCGAGCAGAGCAGCCTGTCTTTCAACCACCGGCGCGGCACCGTGCGCGGCCTGCACTACCAAATCGCGCCGCACACCGAGACCAAGGTGGTTACCTGCGTCGAGGGACGGATCTTCGACGTGGCCGTCGACGTGCGGTGCGACTCGCCCACCTTCGGCCAGTGGTTCGGCACCGAGCTGTCTTCGCACAACCGCCGCATGGTGTACATCGCGGCCGGAATCGCGCACGGCTTTCAAACTCTCGAGGACGCCAGCACGGTCTCGTACCAGATCTCGTCGACCTTCAGGCCGGAGGCGGGGCGCGGCGTGCGCTGGAACGATCCCAAGCTGGCTATTGTCTGGCCCCTGTGCGATGGCCTCACCATCAGCGACCGGGACGGCGCCTGGCCCGACTGGCCGCCCGCCAGAGAGGACCAGCCATGAGCCGGGTCATGGTGACCGGTGCACCAGGGTTCGTAGGGGCCGCCGCGGTTCGCGCGCTTCTGGATCAGGGCGACGAGGTCATCGCTGTGGTGCAACCGGGAACATCGGACGTGCGGCTGGCCGGTTTGCAGGTGAACTCGATCTCGCTGAACCTGGATGATGGTCCGGCCGTCGCTCACGCCCTCGCCGATGCCAAACCCGAGGTCATCCTCCATGCTGCCTGGTACGCGAACCCGAGGGACTACCTCAGCTCTGCACATGGCCTGTCCTCGCTGCGTGCCACCACCGACTTGATGCGGGCGGCGCTTGAGGCCGGCTGCCAGCGCTTCGTCGGCGTCGGTACCTGTCTCGAGTACGCACCCAGCGGCCGTCCACTGAGCGAGCACGACCCGAGCGAGCCGCGCTCGCTATACGCCTCGTGTAAGCTGTCGGCCTGGCTGCTGTGTCGTGCCCTGGCCGCACAGATCGGGGCGTCGTTGGCCTGGGCTCGCTTGTTCTACCTCTACGGCCCGAACGAGAACCCCGGCCGCCTCCTTTCCGCACTGGTCACTGCCCTTCGCGCAGGCGAGCCTTTTCCCATGACTGCCGGCCAGCAGATGCGCGACTACCTGCACATCGACGACGCCGGTCGCGCGCTCGCCCTTCTGTGCCGAAACCCCGCGAAGGGGGTGGTCAACGTGGCGTCGGGCCAGCCTACCAGGCTTCAGGATTTCGCCACCACAGTGGCCTCGCAGCTCGGCGCCAGCCCCCTGTTGCGCTTCGGCGCGTTGCCCATGCGCGCCGACGAGGACATGTTTGTAGTGGCCGACGTGACCCGCCTGCGCGGGCTGGGGTTTTCGCCCCGATACGCCACCCTGGCAGACGGTCTGGGCCACGCGCTCAAAAACTGGAGAACACCATGAAGCTCATCCTCGACACAGCCGATAGCTCACTCCGCATCTCGGAAACAGGCTCGGAGCAGAACCTGTCCCTCTATTCGCCCGAGGCGTTCGCGGCACTGTCGCGGCTCTGGCTCAAGGTCGGCTGGTCGCTCAGGTACACCTACTCGTTCACCTGGATGGGCAGGCCCATCATCCAGCTTCCGGAAGACATAGTGCGCATCCAAGAGGTGCTTTACGAGGTCAAGCCCGACGTCGTGATCGAGACCGGCGTCGCGCATGGCGGCTCATTGGTCCTGTACGCCAGTCTATTCAAGGCCATGGGGCGCGGACGCGTGATCGGCGTCGACATCGAGATCCGCCCACACAACCGCAAAGCTATCGAGGAGCACCCGTTATCACCGCTCATCACCCTGGTCGAGGGAAATTCCGTCGCCGTTGAGACGCTGGCGCGCGTGCGTTCGCACCTCCGGCCCGGCGAGCGGGTGCTAGTTCTGCTGGATTCCAACCACTGCCGCGCCCACGTCCTGTCCGAGCTTGAGGCCTACGGGCCGCTCGTCACACCGGGTTCCTACATCGTGGCTACCGACGGCCTGATGGAGTTTCTGGATGACGTTCCCCGGGGACAGCCGTCATGGAAGACCGACAACCCCAAGGCCGCCGCCGAGGAGTTCGCGAAGGGCCACACGGAATTCGTCCCCTGCAGTCCCCCGTTCCACTTCAACGAAGGCTCGATTAGCGAGCCGATCACGCACTGGCCAGGGGCGTACCTTAAGCGACGGTAGGGCCACGCGGCGAAGCTAGCCGAGCATGCGAAACCGCCTGGAAGGGGCGCTGGCAGCGGCCCCCGTTCAGCCGGGACGAGGGAAGTGGCGGCTACCGCGGTTCCCAGCTCCCCGCTTGCCTCCAGAAGAATATTGGCCGACGTTTTGGGTGGGCTCAAGTCTTCGCACCGTAACGAACACGGATGCGCAAGCAAGCCTTGTCTTCGAGTGCTTTCCGCACTTCCCCGATGATCCTTCGACGAAGAAGTGCCTCGGCAAGCGCGAACCCCAGGCCCCTACAGCCGGTCCCACACTGTATAGTAAAGACTAGGCCAAATCATGGTTGAAAATACCTGTCGATACTCTCGTCGGAACTGAGCATTAGCAAGAAACCTTTGTGATATTTGAGTCCTTCCATCACCCGTAGCGCTTTCCGTGAGATCTGGCCGATTGGAATATAGAACAATGAAGCGCGGCTCCATGCCCAAGAGCGTGGAAGGCTGTATTCTTCCGCCACCTTGGCCGGACTTTGCGATTTCTCGATTTGCCAGTCCGTACCAGTCAATCACTCGTCCCTGAAAATGATAGCTAATATATCCAATATCGGGGCAAGCCACGCTTTCACCAGCTCTAGCTGTCTTGTTGAGAAAGGCAACTATCCCATGCACCCCGAGACCATCCGCGGTTGATGCCGTGTACTTGCGAAGTATGCCTCTGTCGAGATTGTACGTTAGGCAGGCATTCGCCGCCACGTATCCCACGACAACCAATAAGAACAGGCGGGGGATCCAGCGTTTCATGGGATTAGCGCACACCTGATGGGCAACCCCCCAGACAAACAGCGGACTCGCGACCGCCATCGTGTGGCTGAGGAATCGTCCGTCCGGCATCCAGTCGCCACCAACGAGGGCAGCAAACAAGATTTGCGCTAGCAACATGGTGCCCGCCGTAATTGCTATCGGAGTGTTTTGGACAGCGCGCAGCGTGCATCCAAGGACACTGCGGGCCACAGATTGCTTCGATTTGTTCCATTGCCCGAAAGAAGCAACGAGAAATAGCCCAATGCTGCCGACAATCAATAGTGTGTTGAGAAAGCTGTCCGGTCGCAAGAGATACCGAATGCCCACATAGAGAGTCGAGAAATATTGCCCGTGCGGAACTTTGACGGACGCAGTGTTGGGGAAGAAATCACCATAATAGAAGATGCGGCACGTTTCCAGGAGAACCATGGATGTCACCAACCCGGCAACCCAGATTGTTCCAAAAAAACGAGCTTTGGTGGAAGTATTGGTCGTAAACGAGGAAACAAGCATCAAGAGTGCAAACACCAGGGCAAACACGAAACCCTCGGGGCGTGTCAATGTGAGCAAGACGATTGGCATGAGAGAAACGTAGTGTTTGCGAGTCAGATCGCTTGCAAAGACTCGGATCGCGATAACCAGCAGGAATGCAACGAGCGAGTTCTCCATTCCATAGATCGACCAAAGCGCGAAGGACGAAGTTGTAGCGAGAAGCAGGCCGGACAACCATTCCCAGCCGAATGGGTCCCCCGATTGAGCCAGCATCTTTCGACAAAGATCAATGGAGAAATACACCGTGAGGATCGCGAACAATGCGCCCAGCAATTGGGAGCCTACCGGACTTCCAATGCCGACGAAGTCGAAAGGGGCTAGCAAAGCCGCCCACAAAATGGACGACGTTGCCTCTATCCTTGCTCCGCCACTAAAAGTGGCACCCAATCCCTTTGCGATATTGGCTGAATAGGTGAACGTAATGAACGCATCATCGATGACGCTTCCCTTGATGCGCCTGATGAAGAAGCCGATGTTAACAACGAGTGCAGAAATGGCTATCGCCGTCAAGGCGACACGGGGTTGGGTCAGGGGTGCCCCCGGGGGTTGGGTAGGTTGGGTGGCTTTGGCGGGCCCGACAGCATTGGGATTTGTCATGATCTCCGCTCCACAATTGCGAACTCTTTAAACCACGCGAGGAACAATCCGGCTTCAGTTGAGATGGCAGGCACGCTCTTCGGGATGTGTTGAACTGTCCGGGAGGCGCGAGGCCATCAGATGGGGAGGGGCGGGATGTGTGGCCACCGCACGATCCAGCGACGCTTCTGGTCGCTACCCCCCAACCAATCGCCGTGCCGCGCGACGTAACTTTCTGCACAGTTCTCCAAACCTAGGTGGCGGGGCCTCCCGAATTGCGGACACGCACGCACTCGCCTCGTACACATCGCGAATCGGGAGATCGCGCGATCCCACGCTGCAGCTACGGAACGTCCGATCTATGAGTCCCGGAATCGACATCAGGCCCGAAGCCGATTTCCTCAGTCTGGCTTTCTGTCGGATCCCGTCGTAGTCCAGTCCGTGCTTCGCTGCGAAGATCCTTGCCCAGTCCTCGACCGAACCGCCGCGCGCACCTGGTTTCGCAAGGATCAGCTCCAGTTGTTGCGCGTGCATGCCGCGGGGCACAGCGCCACGCAGGCAAGCGGACTGCAAGTACGACTCGTACACGAACGCCTGAATGGATGGTGGGTAGTCTCCATTGCGCTGCAGGGGGATGTCCTCGTGGAAGGGCATGTTTGCCTCGGAGCGGAACTTCTCCGCAGGTGAGCACATCGATGGTTGCCGCGTAGAGAACTGGGATGTCCCGATGCTGTGCCTTGAAGCACCGTTCAATGCGAGCGGTTCCCTTGAGTAGACATACATCCTGAGGGCGCTCGAAATCGCGATCGCCGAGTAGACATCGGGTATGCACGAGCGGTAGACTGCGCCGGACTTCCTCGCTATCTCCTGCAATACCGGCACGCTGACGAACCCACCATTGTACAGCATCGGCAGTTCAGTGTATCCGGCCTGGCCATTCATGACTCGCGCGAGCCAGGCTTCTGAGTCGCGGACTTGATAGCCAATTCCCAAGGGAATGCTCAGGAGCCCAAAGTCCGTTCCGGTCATGGAGGGCCACTGATACTGACAGACAGTCGACCGTACCGCCTGCACCCCGGTGGCCTGAATGATCGCTGCGACCTTGTTCAGCGAGCCCGGAAGAAGGCCATCGTCGTCGCCGATGATGGTTGCCCACCCCTCGCTGACGTGGGAAAGCGCGAACTCCCAGTTGTGTGACATACTAAGGCGCTTTCCGGTGTTGACATACCGTATCCGCCTGTCGTTGGCGGCACGAACAACATCCTCAGTGCGATCGCGACTGTAGTTGTCACTGACCAGAATCTCCAGGTTGTCGTAGTCTTGGACGGTGACGGTCTGCAGCGCCTTCTCAAGCACATCGCAGCGTTCCCGAGTCGGAATCACGACCGTCATCTTCGGTTCGTTCATGTTCTTCTCAGCAAGCTCCGGGCAAGCTGATAGCGGACGAGCGGCGCCGCAAGTGCCGCAGCGCCCAGCACGCAAGCGGAAGTGAACAGCAGCGCACCCGCGGTAGCGAGCCGGCCTAGCCCTTCGGGCATCGCCCAGCGGCAGAGCCCGGCGATTGTTGCGGCGCAGGCCAAGGGAACGGCTACATCCTGCCAATACCAGCGCCACTTCTCGGTCGGCAGCAACCGGCGGTGCATGAACGAGATCGTGAACACCAGGTAGCCGAGATTCAGGGCCACCCAGACCCACGCCGCCCCGATGGCTCCGTACCTGGGTACGGCCCAAAACAGGGCGGGCATCAAGATGGCAACCGAGACAATGTTGACCTTGATCGCCAGCGAGGTCCACCCGTGGGCGAGCTGTAGATGGTAAGGCATCCACATCAGCCCGTGGATCATCGTTCCCGCGACCAGGACAGCCATGACCGGTGCCACACTCTGCGCCAGCACCGGATCTCCTGTCCACAAGAGCAGGATCCTTCGACTGAAGGCCACCATCACGACGGCAGCCGCGCCCACCAAAACCGTAACCATTTGCGCGCTCTGGTGATAAACCGGGCGCAGCTCGTGCCCGTCCCCACGTGTCGCGAGCTCGGTGAAGCGCGGGTAGAAGGCCGTACTTATCGGCCCGGTCAACATGTAGAGGGAGCCGGCAACTGTTCCCGCCAGAGCGTAGTGGGCAAAGGCACCCAGGGTCAAGAGCCGCGAAAGCAGGATCTTATCGAACTGGGTGAGGAGCAGGGACAACAGGCTGATCGCCATCATGCCTGTCGCGAACCGCCAGATGCTGACTAGCGCCACCCAGGAGAAGCGGGCCGAACGGGGAGCGGACGGCAACGTGAAGTAGACGGCTCCTGCAAACAGGGAAACGGAGATGAGTGAGACCAGCCCCTGCCAGACGAAGAAGGCCCAGATCGTGGGGGATACCCAGATGAGCACGCAGACCGCACCTAGGCCGCGCACGGTGGCCACGATGCTAGCCACGACATTCTGCAAGACCTGACGCTGAAGGCCGGTGATACTGCTGACGTAGATGCTTTCGACGAAGGAGAGCGCCGCTACCACGCCCATTACTGAGAAGGCTCGGGCCACTACCGCCAACGGAAGCTTCTCGGCCCGCAGCCAATCCGAGGCCAACCAGCCCGACGCTGCCCAAATTCCGAACGCGATCAGGCCCGAAGTGGCGATCCCAATGATCTCTGCACTCCGCAGCAGATCGCGGATCGACTGAGCATCGTGCAGGCCAGCGGTGAACCGAGCCATCTCTCGGACCAGGGCGGGTCGCATTCCCATGTCAAGCAGGCCCAGCCAGGCCTGCAGGATCGCGAAAAGCCCGATGAGGCCATATGCCTCGATTCCGAGATACCTTATGTAGAGCGGTACGAACGCCAAGCCCATCAAGGCCCGCCAGCCTTGGCCGAGGTAGTTGGCGGCGACATTGCGCCTCAGCGACATAGCGAAGATGCGAGAACCGACTGGAGCCCCAGGCTGGATGCCCTTGAGGATTCCTTAGAGCTAGCGAATCGCACTGCGACTGCTTTTACCTCAGAAAGGTGGCCCGTCCAAGGGTGGCGGCGATCTTGACTCGTCGCCACACGCGATCGAGGCTCGTGCCGCTAGAAGTGGGACTTGACCTGAGTCTTGCTGGCGTCGGCGCATTTCCATAACCGATAGTGTCAACATTTGGTAAATAAACACCGCGCAACTCCACGAGTCTGATCGTTCGTCCTGTCACGACGAGTTAGGGAACCACTGATTCTCGAATCAAGTGGGTGTTGAGAGGAAAACCTATGATCACCAGAACCGTACACAATTTGCTCAACCGGAGTATTCCACGTGGCTTGCGCGAATCGTTGCGCCATCTTGCGATTTCCACTATTCCCAGTATGCGCCACTTGGACATGTGGACGCGGCTGCGCCAACTCGCCGAAGTTGGGTTCAGTCCGAAGGTGATCTACGACATCGGCGCTTCCCAGGGTCTGTGGGCGCGATCTGCTATGGGAGTGTGGCCGTCGGCCCAAGTCGTTGGTTTTGAGCCAAACCTGAGTCGCGTGGAATCGTTGAACCGCCTTGCCGCAGAACGCTCTCAGTTTCGTTTCTACACCTGCTTCTTGGGCGCAAAGGAGCAAATGGTCCAGTACAGCGACCAGGGTGATCAGACCAGTCTGTTTCTTGCCGGTAGCGAAAGCGCGTCCACGGCGCCGATGCGACTACTGGACAGCTTGGTTGTCGAGAATAGGCTCCCATCGCCAGACTTTGTGAAACTTGACGTCCAGGGGGCCGAACTTGAAGTATTGACCGGTGGTCTGAAGACCGTGGAACATTCCGAGGTCATCCTTGCTGAGGCCAGCCTGTATAGGCTTCGAGAAGACATGCCAACGGCCTTTGAACTGTGGTCCTGGCTCGATTCAAAGGGCTTTGCTCTGTACGACGTCGTGTCGGTCCTTCGGCGTGAAAAGGACGATGCCTTGGTACAGATGGACCTTCTCTTCCTCAAGCGCACGAGCCCGCTCTATCGTGACGCGTGGGAATGAATCTGGGGCACGGTGCGTTCGGCGAGCGGGGGAGCGTCGCGAGACCGGCCCCCACTTGATCCTGTGCATGCTCATCAGACAGCAGCCCGCCTGATTGGGGGCTGGAATCGCACAAGGCGGTACTCCACTGAGGTCTCGCCTGCGGTGCGCCAAGCCATCGTCGCTCTAAGGCTGGCCCAACTAGATTCGCTGTCGGTCGCTGGCTCGCGGATCTATACTAGCGTTTCATGGACTTGCGGAACCGTATCCTGTCCAGCCGCATCGGGCGCGTCGTCCTGCTGCCTTTCCGGGCGAAGCGTGCCCTCGACTACTGTCTGCCACCGGTTGGCCGGGCCTTGACGTGGGTCGCCACCAGCAGAGAGCACACGAATTTCACCTACGACCTGACATCGCTCAATCGCCTCCATCTGGCCGAGACCATCTCGATTGTTACCGGCAAGCAGGCAGGCGAGGTGGAAAGTGCGTTCCTTGAGCTTCAAGAGGATCACGATCTCGCCGAGCGTGTTCGCGCCGGCACGATGGACGGTCCGATGCGCTGGGTGTCGGACCGTGTGGCGCGCTACGGGCGGAGACTTGGCTGGTACGCCATGGTCCGCCTTCTCAAGCCGCGCATCGTCGTGGAGACTGGTGTGGACAAGGGTTTGGGGGCCGTCGTTATCTGTGCAGCCCTGCTTCGAAACTCTGCGGAGGGCAGCCCCGGACGCTACTTTGGCATTGATATCAACCCGGCAGCCGGCCACCTACTGTGCGCTCCCTATACCACCACGGGGCAAATGGTCTACGGCGACTCGCTGCAAGTTCTAAGCGGCTTCACCCCGCACATCGACCTGTTCATCAATGACAGCGACCATTCCGCAGGATTCGAATACCAAGAGTACAAGACCATCCGCGCCAAACTGGCAGAGGGCGCGGCTATTCTGGGCGACAACTGCCATGAGTCCGACAGCCTGCTGAGGTTCTCACACGAGTGCGGCAGGCGATTCCTGTTTTGGAGGGAACAGCCCAAGGACCATTGGTACCCTGGTGCCGGGATCGGGTTCTCGTACTAGCGGCTTCGCTACGCGACGGCGAGCCGTGGGCGGCTGGCGGCTTGGACCGTTGACGACAGCGGTGTTCCCAATTTCAATAGCTGTATGGCAAGAAGGCCGAAATTGCGCGTGTTGACGACGACAGGCGCCGTGGGCCAACCCACGGCAAATGCGCGATCGCTATATCGCGACGCCGCCAGGTGGCAAAATTCCGAGATATCGTATTGGACGGTCGTCCACCAGCAGGATGTTGAAAAGCGTTGTGTCTTCGTCACCAACCGTATTGTTCGGGCATGGCCTCTCACTTCTCGCTCGCCATCCGAACAACCAATAGACCATCGCGCGTCAGGTGAATTGTCAAATCCGTAAGCGCTCCCGGAACTACGCTCCACCTCTTGCCGACGCGACTACCCTCCAATACCAACACGTCAAAGCCAGTCGGAGTCGTGTAGCACGAATAGTAGCTTGGCGCCCCGACATCGGCAACAAACCCAATCGTTGTATCGGAAGGTAGGTCCCTCAGCTGCGAAAATAGCGCGCGTCCGTCCCTCAAATCGCGCTTCCCGGTCTCCTCTGCGGCAAGCTCTTTCGTCACGAACCCATGCACGTGCAGCAACAGATAGAGAGCAACCCCCAATTGGGCCAAATAGCGAGAGCCCTGAACGCGGAATGTTTTCGGACCGAGAGCGATCATGAAGAGCAGTGAAAAGAAGAAAGCGGGAGCGGCCAAGTAGTGCTCTGACACATGGCTCACGAACGCAAGCGGAAAACAAGCTGCGAAGCATGCAAGCAAGAGCGCGGCCACGCGGCCGCCCGTTTCGTGTCGGGTCCGAAATAGAGCCACTGCCAAACATCCGCCGCCGCCAACGGTTACTGCAACTGAAAGACCTAGCCACAAATGGTTTCCCGTAATCCACCAATTGAAGGCAACTAGCGTACTAATCGGTGTCAGAACACCGTATGCCATCTCTATTACGTTACGAACCAGCTGGATCGGTGTGGCATATGTGTAGCGCCCGCCAGCATCGGCCGTCGCCCCAACAAGCCAGCGAACAACCAGGAATGCAATTGTTGCCCCGAAAACTCCCCCCAACGGCCACAAAAAGTCGCGTGTTCTGCCCGTCGTCGGGCTCTTGCCGGCAGACGAGGTGCTTGCCCTCGATTCATTCCATTTCGCAACGGCCAAAATCACGACCATCATAGTGACGGACCCCATGACGGTTGCAAGAACTCGCTCTGTTCCTGTGAGGCCTACGAAGGAGACAATGCAAACCACGAATGCGCCCCACGGGCCCCGCAGCCACCGTGCGCTGCGCCCGTTCCAAGCCACCAGCAATGCCACGAGCATCCAGCGGGCAAGCGCATCGCCCCAGATTTGCCCGAATGAGTCCCATTGGCGGAGCACACCCACTGTGGACTGATGAAAGGTGAAGAGTACCATGCCTGCGATCATGCCCCACCGTCTCGCTGCAAGCATTCGCGCAATTGCCCCCAAAGCACACAAACTCAGGAAGAAGCCGAAACAGTTCAGCGCCCGAATGGGCAGGATTGCGTAGTCGTTGGCGTCCATCACTGATGCCAGTGATGGACCGACCCAGAAAAGCGGGTGCCAGTGATGAAAGTACGGCCCAAATGCGAGTCGCAAGAGATGACCGCGCCCCTGGTAAACTGCAAGAATCGTCGACCAATCATCATTGGTCGGCGGATGCACGTTGATTACGAGATAGGCGCACAGGGAAAGTCCCGCGGCTAGGGCGACAAGAGTCCGGGACGTAAAATCTTGCGTCTTCTGCAATTCGCCGGCCGAATTTCCTGCGCCGCCAGCGGCACTCCGAGAAGGAATTGATACTTTTCGCATCACAACGCCACCACCCTAGCACGCGCATGAGGCGATTGGCTTTCAAGGCGTTACGCATCGTTGCACATCCGCCGGGACGTTCCCCGTCCCAAAATGCGGGGCGGCGCGGACACGGGAAGGAGCGCGACCTGGAAGAGCCGGTGAGCGAATGCCATCGGATTCCCGCTGGCGCGCAACCGTCACGATCTCCCTAGCGCAGCAACGCCTTCTCCGATTCGGGACGGAAGCGTCTGATTATCTGGGAGGCCGTCGCGAGCGTCAGAGCCAGCCAGATGTCAACGCAGTCGCCCGCCTTCATGTTGTCGAGCAGCGCGCACAACATGAGGGCGAGAGCAGGTCGAACCACGTCAAGGGAGCGAGAACCCGTGCGATTCGCCAAGAAGGCGAGGCGCAGGCCGCGGGTGAATACATAGATGACGGACGATAACCACAGCGCCGCCCCGACGATCCCTGTTTCGCCCAACGCCTGGACAAGGCCGTTGTGCGGATAGGAGCCCGTGATCGCGTTTGACGAGCACCACCCCGACCCAAACAGCCAGGTGCCGGGGTGCCCGATGTAGTAATCCAAGACGTCACCGATCATCTGCTGGCGCAGCAAGCTTCCCTCGCTTTCGGACATGTTCTGGTATCGCGCCCAGTAGTTGGTCAGAAACAGGCCGTAATAGAGCACTGTCGCTGCAACCGCGACCGCCACCAGACCCGCAACCAACCTGCGTCCCGACAGCCCCTTCGTGGTGCTGGTCGGAATCAGCCCGAAGAAAGCCACGCTGATCAATCCGGCGAACAAGTCGCCTCGTGAGCTGCGGGCAGCGACTACCAAGGCCGCGGCTGCGGCCATCACGCGCAGCAACGAGACGAAGCGTTGCCGCGGAAAATCTCCGAGCACCGCAGTAATCACCGTGAACGCCCCCATCGATCCGATGGCCAAGGGATTCAGTCCCAGCGTTTGACCGCCTCCCATGTCGGCTTCAAGCAGAAGACGGCTGGAGTCGCTCGCTTCGGGGTAGGCGAACAGAAACACGAAGGACATCGCCCCGCCCACCCACGTGATCCATTGGTATGCCTCGCTGATTCCCTGAGTACTGGCCAGAAGCGATGGAACCACGAGCGCGTAGAGCAACAGGTAGGGGATTGTCTCACCAAGATGGTCCCAGACACCGGGGTCCATGGACCATGTTGTCGAAAGCAGCGCCAAGGTGAAGAACGTCAGGTGCATAGAGTACTCACGCGGGATCCCGAGCATCCGTTCGGCCCGCCCGTGTAGCGCGCGGTAGACCCAGATCAATCCGAGCGACCCGAAGACGACGACGTTGAGCAGGGTTCTCTGCGCGGCGAAGAAGGGAATCGAAAGCTGCACCAGGTCTTTGCTGGAAAAGAAGAGCAGCAGGATCGCTACCGCGACGCCCGGCTTGCGGATGGTCCTTATCAACAGGACGGCGTAGAGCGCCAAAATTGCGACGCCGATCATGTCAGTTCGGCCCCAGCGATGGTTGGAAGCCGATGGCGACCTCGCGGCCGCGCGCGCGCGCGTAGACCGCCTGGTATCGCGCGGCCATTGTACCTGGACTCCAGGACGCGACCGCGTGTTCTCTGATGCGGCCGCTTAGGCTATCCGTCTTCCCACCGCGGCTAAGGAATTCGAGAACCAATTTGGCGAGACCATCGACGTCACGCGGTTCGGCTACGCCGGGCCAGAACGGGGGCACCTGTTCTGGAAGTCCCCCGGTGCGGTAGACGAAGACTGGCGTGCCACATGCCTGTGCTTCTATCGCGGTGTTGGGGTAGTTGTCACTGGTCGAAGGAACAACGAGGGCATCCGCAGCGCAGTAGAAGTCCGCCAGCGTCGCCGGGGAGTGAACCGGCCCGACTATGTCGACCACGCTGGTTGATCGCCTGGAAGAGTGCCCAACAGCGATCCCGCGGACGCCCAGTCGCGCCACGATGGTACAGAAATCGTCGAGGCCCTTGCGAGCATCGTCACAGTTCGCCGCCACGAAGAGAAGCAGCGGCGCTTGGCCGGGAAGGCCCAATCGCGATCGGGCCTCTGATCTTGCCCTGGGGCTGAAATGGTCGAGGTCCACAGGATTGGGAATGACGGCGAAGCCAGCTGATGGGTACCCCCGCGCCACCCCAAGGTCAGCTAGCCACTTGCTTGGCGCGACGATTGAGAGATTCGTGGAACCCACGAGGCGCGCGCTGCGTGTTCTGAAGTCGCGAGCTGCCCAGTCAATCCAGGCGCCGGGATAGTAATCCATGTGGGGGCATGAGGCGCATCCGGTGCGCCATTTCGTGCATTCGAGCGAAAAGCCACAGCGTCCGGTGATTGGCCACATGTCATGCCAAGTCCAAACGACCGGCTTTCCCTGCAAACCGTCCAGCAACTGCGGGTAGTTCACGTAGTAGCCGTGTAGGTTGTGCAGGTGAACCACGTCGAAGTCGTGCGCAAGTTTGACCAACTGGCGGGCGACACCGAAATCCCAAATCAACTTGTCGCCACCAAGGCGCGCCAGCAGGGCATTGATCGGGTGGGACAGTGGCCGCTTGAGTCCAACGACATTGCCGGCACTCACGTTGTCCCCGCAATGGAACAAAGTCGCGCGCAGGCCAAGTGCGGATGAATTCAGCGCCGTCGCTAGGGTGGCGGCCATCCTGCCCGCGCCACCGCGAGTTGCGGAGGTGCTGATCATGCAGACGCGGATGCTTTCAGGCATCCGAGGTGCTCCGTGCCAGTGCCGCCTGCACCATCTGGGAGAATCGCTCTGCCATGACCGCCGTGTTGAACTCTTCGCGAGCTGTGCGCAGTGCCTCCTCGGCCAAGCGCGATCGAATCGCGGGTGCTCTCACGATCCCAAGCAGGCTCTCGACCAGACTCCTCACGTCCCCCTGCCGGAACAGAACGCCGTTCACTCCGTCCCTGAGTGCTGCGATTTCTGGCATCTGCTGGGTCCGATCATCGTGGGTGACGACGGGCAAGCCATAGCCGAAGGCATGAAGCATGGTCAGGCCGATGGCACTCGGATGCACGAGCACCTCGCTGGACATGAACCACGGGGCAAGCCCATCCTCGTCGTAAAGGGGGCCCTTCCACCGGATTGCGTGAGTGACTCCACGTTGTTCGGCGCGATCCTCGAGAGACTGTCGCTCTGGTCCATCGCCCAGGACACACCAGGTGAGCGTAGGTTCAACTTTCAGCAAGCCTGGGAGCGCATCGATCACGAGGTCGAACCGGTTCTTCCGAACCAACCGGGCGCAGGACAGCAGCATGATCTTCTGCTCAAGGCTCTCTTCGCGTCGCCATTCCATCAGGCGCGCACTGGTCCACTTCGCGGCCGCGGCATCGAGCAGGGCTTGGTCGAGCCCGTTGTTCATGCCGAGTATGAGCTGGCGTCTGAACCCTCGCTCGCGCAGGTAGCGCACTTCCGCATCGTTGTACACGAACACGTTCGAGAACGCTCGCCACCATGCGAGGCGGATTCCCTCTGAGACCCGCGAGGCGCCAGCGGTGTGGGCCTGACCCCAGATGACAACCGGGACCCTGAGTGCGCGCAGCACGCACGATAACAGCACGCCGGAGGCCACCCGCGGATTGCCGTAAATAAAGCACAGGTCGAAATTCGCACGAATCCTGGCGTAGGGCAGCGTCTGCCAGGCAACGCGCTCATTCGGCGCAGAAACGGCCTTCACAAGGGTGACCCGGCCAGGAAACATCTGGTCGGCTGTTCTGATGGTCGCGCCGGAAATCGCATTTTGACAGAAGACGTGGCAGTCGAAGTCCGGGTTCAAAAACACCCGGCGGTAGAAGTCAGCCCGGTAGTGCGGAATGATGTTGGTGATGACAGCGACCCGCGGGCGCGCCAAGGATGATCTGTTCATGCGTTTGGTGCCGGCGATCGACGGGAGGTGTCGACGGATTTTGGAACTGCCGCAGGCGGTTGCACGGGCACCAGCATACCTTGCGCCGCCTGGCGCGGCGAATCGGCTTTCGTGATCCGAGAGGCTGGTGGGGTATAGTCGGGCCGCCAGCAAGTGTGTCAATCAATGTGCGGTATCGTTGGAATCTTCCGCCCGTCCCAGCCCGAGGCCGCAAACCGCGCATTCGTGGACGCGGCCATGGATACCATGGTGCACCGGGGGCCGGACGGCCGTGGGTCCCTGGTGGATGGCCCGGTCGCTATCGGCATGACCCGTCTTGCCATCATCGACGTCGCGGGGTCCAGCCAGCCGCTGTTCAACGAGACCGGCGATCTTGCGCTCGTGTGCAACGGGGAGATCTACAACTACCGCGAGCTGCGGCAGGAGTTGCTGGATCGTGGTCATCGCTTTCGCACCAACGGGGACTGCGAAACGATCTTGCACCTATACGAGGAGTTCGGGTGGGAGGGGATTTCCAGGCTGCGTGGGATGTTCGCCTTTGCGCTCTGGGACCGACAGAAGCAGCTGTTGCTTGTTGGTCGTGACCGACTGGGCATCAAGCCGTTGTACTGGGTGGCCCGGGATGGCGCGCACCTGTTCTGCTCAGAACAGCGCGCCCTGGTGTCGACCGGAGTTGCCACCCCCAGCTTGGCGGACGAGACCGTCCTTGGCTACCTTCGGTACGGCTTTGCCATAGCTGAAGGCCAGTCACTTCTTGCCGACGTTCGTCGGGTTCCGCCAGGGTGCCTGGTCGAAGTGAACCACAGCGGCAGCCGTGTTGTGCGCTACTGGTCAGAGCCCCGGCCGAGCAATCACGGGGATCTGGAAACTGTCTTCGCACAACTGGACGTGGCTGCCCGCATCCACCAGCGGGCGGACGTGGAAACGGCCGTGCTTCTCAGCAGCGGGGTCGACTCGTCGCTGGTCGCGGCGCTGGCGGTTCAGGATGGCCACCGTCCCAGGGTTTTCACCGCGGGGTATCAGCTTTCCGTCGCCCAGGACGAGTCGCATTTGGCAGGAGATCTGGCCCGCACGCTGGGCCTATCGGCTGAACGTCTTGTCATTGGTGACGACGACCTGTGGCACGGTTTTGAAGAGATGTCGTCCCGGGTGGACGAACCCGCGGCCGACGCTTCCAGTGTGATTCAGTGGTTGCTCTATCGACATGCGCGCAAGCAGGGGTGCCGTGTCGTTTACACGGGCATCGGCGGCGATGAGGTGTTCCTCGGCTATCCGACCTGGAACCGGGTATCAGAGATCCTGGAGGCAAGTTCCTCGCTTCCCCGTGGGCTTCAGCAGATCGGACCAGTGCTGCGGGCCATGATATTCGCGCACTTGCCCCCGCTGTGCGAGGACGAGGGACTGATGGGGGTTCAGCCTGCGAACCTGGCTCGCGCACGTATTCTGTCCCGACTGATGGATCGGCGGCTTCGCGGCCTGGATCACGTGACTATGTGGGCCGGCCTTCACGACACCTACCGCACCCTGCGGCGAACCTTCTTGGTCCACAACGGGTTGCTCCTGGCAGACAAGCTGGGCATGGCAGCTTCGGTCGAGGTTCGCGTGCCGCTGGTGGATCATGTCGTTCTGGAGGCAATGCTAGCCCTGCCTCTCAGCCTGCAGCGCCCGCAACGCGGGTTTGCCAAGCCCGTCCTCCGCGCTGCCCTCGAGCGAGCCGGTGTTTCTGCGTGGACCACTCGCATGAAGAAAGGCTTCGAGATTCCTCCTGCGCTGGTCACGCAAATGGTGCGTGCACACTTCGACGAGATCCGCGAGAGCTCAACCGCGCGCGCAATCTTCTCTCCGGCGCGGTGGCAGGAACTGACCGAGGCATTTTCGGCGCCCGGTCAGGATGTCCGACAACCTAGCTTGGGCCGCGATCGGCTGCATCGGCGCGCCTGGATTCTCTCACTCGCGTCGCGTCCCGATGCCTGGAGCCTGTCCACCTTCTTCTTTTCCATTCTGTGTCTCGATCGATGCCGGAAGTATTGGTCCTCACCGGCCACGGAGGGGCTGGCGCCCCTCACTTGAAGGCTCATGAACCTGTCGAACTACGAGGTCCTGATCTACTGCCCGCTGGACGGCGGGCATCACGTGAATTTCGCGCGTTTGGTTGCGGCGGCGTTCAAGCACCTCGGCGTACGACCCACCTTGGCGACGACGGAGAAGGCCGAGAAGTCGCACGAGCTGGCGGCCGCCCAGGTTCCGATCCTTCGACTTCCCGCACGTCAGCGCGGCGGCCAGATGGGGCACCTTGGGCAACAGGTGGAGGATCTGCGGCGTCTTGCCCAGGAGCGGCCCTGGGGCCGGATCGTGTTTCCCACTGGTGATGGATTGCTGCAGGTGCTCGGGCTGGCCGCCTCGTGCGGTGCCCGCATCTTTTCGCCAGGGTTGCCGGTCGAGGCGCTCGCGCTGCGCGGTGGCGTCGCCTACCCTGGGTCACGTGTAACGTACCTGAAGCGCCTTACATCGCTGCACTTCCTCGAGCGGGCGCCTTTGACCGTACGTCACCATCTCGACCCGGTGTTCATGGATTGGCTGCGCGTCCAGCCCCCGCCTCGCACAGAGTGGCGTTTGATGCCGGACCCCGTCGAGATTCCTGCACCGCTCGATCGACAGACCGCACGCATGAGGCTGGGCATTCCTGTCGATGGCGTCGTGGCAGGCTGTGTCGGCGTCTTAGATGAGCGCAAGGGGATCCATCTGCTGGTCGAGGCATTCGAGGCGGCGCAGCTTCCGAGCGACGCGCGGTTGCTCCTGGTCGGGACGTGTACGCCTGGCGTGAAAGCCACTGTGGTCAGGCTGCGAGCGCGTCCAGGGTTCGCCCGACGAGTTCATGTAGTCGACCAATGGGTCACGGACGAGAAGATGATGACTGCTCTTGCCGCGATGGATCTTGTGGTGGCTGCCTATCCTGGGCATGTGGGATCGGCCAGCATCGTTCTGCGCGTGATGGCTGCCCAACGCCCAGTGCTCGGCTCGCCAACGCCGTGGATTGCCCGCCACGTGGCGAGCTACGGGGCAGGGTGGGTTTCCGACGTCGACGATCGCGAAGTGTTTGCGTCCGATCTCGCCCGAGCCATGGCAGCCGCCCCGTCATGGCGGCCTTCACCGCGTGTACGCGAGCTGCTGGCCTTCAACTCGCCGGAGAACTTCATGGCCCACTGGACGCAGGCCACGGCCGCAGAGCTGGGTTGTTCGCCGGTGGGTTTGGACCGTGACTCGTCGGCCGTCAACTCGTGACCGGTCGGTTTGGAACGGCTGCCTTCTCTTGCAGCAACTCTTTCCTGACGAACGTCAGCTTGCATGCCGGTTCGACTGCCACGAGCGAGTAGCCATGGCACATCAGGGCGTACGCTGAGCGCCGGATGCGGATAAGGTAGGCAGTATCAAGGGGCAGCTGCGCCTCGTCGTACTCGATGCAGATGACATCCGCAATCACGCCGTCCGCGATCAGAGAATCGAGGACGCGGTACTCGGCGCCCTCGATGTCGAGCTTGAGCAGGCCAAGTTTCGCGTGGCCGTGCTCGCGCATAATACTCGATAGCTTCTTTGCCGGTGCCTCGAAGAACTCCGAGGTATGTTGCAGGTTCAGGGCAGAATGCGACACGTGCGTGGGATCTACCGGCGCATAGAATCTGATCGCTTCGTCGCGGTCCCACAGCCCCACGTCCAAGAAGTGGAATCGATTGTCTGAGGGCGCGGTCCTGGCGACGTGAACCTTGGCTCTGGGCGTCGGGTCGATGGTGTAGACTTCGCACCCGAAACGCTGGATGAGCGCAACGTCGAACGTGATATCCTCGCCAGCGCCAGCGCAGTACGCCACCGATTCACTGTTGAGGAACGAAGCTGGGATCTTCCAGCCCCCGTAGCGGCTACCTAGTCGTTCGATGGGAGTGTCTTCCAGTCGGGACATGGTGAGCAGATCGAATCGCGCCAGGGAAGCAACGAACTCGATCACCCTTCGCCGGGCAAACGTCGATGCGCGTCCGGCGAGGTTGGTCAGGGCATGCATGGCAGCGAAGCATACATCAAGATGGGCATGCCACCGGTGGCGCTGCACGTTGGCCCCCATCGATCCGCAGCCACCCGTGTCAGCTCGTGAACCGGGCTGAGCTGGTCTGGCGCAGGGGCAGAACCACCGCCCCAGGTTGAGACTCTGGCGTCCGGTAGGACGGCAGCAGTTCACGCAGGATGCGCCGAATCCCGGCCCGATCCACGGCGTTCACTGCCTGGTGAAGGCGCTGAATGCGTTCCGGCAGATCCGCGGGCGGCGGCGGGCTTTTCGCCACCAGGATGCGGTTCCGGGCAACCCGGGTCTGTTCTTCTTCCTCGGTGAGGATTTCCTCGGCGACCTTTTCCCCGGGGCGCAGCCCGGTGAAGACGATGGGGATGTCGCCGCCGGCCACGTGTCCTGCCATGGTGATCATGTGGGTCGCCAGGTCGACGATGCGAATGGCCTCGCCCATTTCCAGGATGCAAAGATCGCCGTAGTTGCCCAGACCAGCAATGAGCACCAGGCCCACCGCCTCGGGGATTGTCATAAAATACCTGGTGCAGTCAGGGTGGGTCACGGTGACCGGGCCGCCTCGCTCGATCTGTTCCTTGAACAACGGGACGACGCTACCGGCTGAGCCCAGCACATTGCCGAAGCGGACGATCACGAATTTCGTCTTCGCCCCACGCGCCAGGTGGCGAATGGCCAGTTCGGCCAGTCGCTTGGAGGCGCCCATCACGGAACTGGGCCGCACGGCCTTGTCAGTCGAGATGAAAACGAAGCGCTCGACGCCGCAGGCGATGGCCATCTGAGCGACGTTCATCGTGCCCAGGACGTTGTTCTTGATCGCCTCTTCGGGCGCGTCTTCCATCAAGGGGACGTGCTTGTGGGCGGCGGCGTGGAACACGTCCTGCGGTTGGTACATGGCGCCCAGGTGCAGCAGCTTGGCGGGCTCACGGATGTCGGCGATTTCGGTGTGCAACTCCAGTTGCGGGTATTCCTGGCGCAGCCGGCGCGCCAGCAGGTAGAGGGTGTTCTCGTTCATGTCCACCAGCACGAGCTTGCTCGCACCATAGCGGGCCACCTGCCGCGCAATCTCCCCGCCGATGGAGCCGCCACCGCCCGTCACCAGAACGCAACGGCCACCGACCATGGACTGGATCTCGTCGGTGTCAAACTGAACCTGATCGCGCGGCAGCAGATCCTCGGGGGAGAGGTCATGCAGCATGGCCGACGCCATCTTCTCGTCCAGGTAGCTGAAAGACGCGGGGATGATCTTGAAGCTGACCTTGAGGGTGCTGCACAGTCGCAGGATGTATCTGATTCGATCCGCGGACAGCCGCGGTATCGCGATCAAGATGTGCTGAACGTTGTACCTGCGCACCAGCACGGGGAGTGAGTCGATCGAGCCGAGGACCGGCTTGCCACCCACTGACAGACCGTGCTTTCCGTTGTTATCGTCGACCAAGCCGACCACGTGGTAGTTGTGCTCGGGAGAGCGAGAGAGGTCCCGCAGCAGGAGATCGCAGGCGTTTCCCGCACCGACGACCAGCGTCCGGAAGGTACCCTCCTGGCGCGAACGCCGCTGGTCCGCAAACCATCCGCTGAGCAGGCGGGGTGCGAAACGCAGCCCGGCCATGAAGGTCGAGGTGAAGAAGAATTCCAGCGCGATGACTGAGCGAGGAATCTGCGGCCTTCGAAACGCAAACAGAATGAGCGCGATGAACGCCGTTCCGAGGAAGTTTAGGCCAACCAGCCGGGTCGCTTCGCTCAGGCCGGACATACGGAACGACCAGCGGTGAATGCCACCAAAAAGCGACAGCAGCAGTCGGACGGAAACAAATACCGGCAGGACCATCAGGCCCGCCCACGCAAACTCCGCCGGCACGCTGCCTTCGAAGCGAAGCAGGTAGGCCAGCGCCAGCGCCACGCAGGCGAAGAGCGCGTCGAGCGTCAAGATGACAGCGCTGCGCACCGCAGGGCGCTCCGAAAACCGTCCTCCCAGATGGAATAGCATTTCTACCGAGGCGGCAGTTTAGCAGAAACCAGCGATTTGGCCCGAAATCGCCCCGTTCCTGCACGGTGCGAAAGTTGGAGTAGTATCGCGACGCAAGCCGGGCGCTGTACGAGTCACGGCCTGAGCCCGCGGCAGATGATTTCCCAAGTGCCATCACGAGCCCCAGACGACGAGCCGGCACGTGTGCGTTCCGTCGAGTTCTTCTCGTCGGTCGAGTACGCATCGTTTCAACCGGCGCTTGTGCGCGAGCTTGAGATCGCCGGCTGGGCGACGAGCCAGCGATTCGGGGTATCGCAGGCAGACTACTGGAATGCGCGTTCCCGGTTCGGGCGGTGGCTCATGCGCGCGCAGACGTATGGCATGTACCCGGTGAAGGTTGCCGCACGGTTTGCGCGAAACAGGGGAACCGTGGGCGTGGTGTGTACCAACACGTTCTTTGCGCCGTGGGTGGCCGAAGTCGCGGCCGGACGGGGCGGCGTACCTGTCGTGCACTGGGTGTTCGACCTTTTTCCCGACGTGCTGGTCCTGGCCGGAAGAATCCGCGCCGGATCGCTGGCCGAGCGCGTGCTCCGGCGCTGCGTGCGTTCGACATTGGATGGCGCCGCTGCGAACGTCTTTTTGGGGGAGCGGCTGCGAGCACTTGCCGAGGAGCGATTCGGCCCGATCCCTCGCAGCGTCGTGATCCCAGTGGGATGCGATGCTCAACCGTTTCGGGATGCGCCTCCCTCGGCTCGCTCGGGTGGTGCGCCCGTCCGCGTTCTGTATTGTGGGAATTTGGGCCGCATGCACGATGTGACGACGTTCGCGCAAGCGTCGCGGGATGGATTGCCCGCGGGGATCGATTTCGAGTTCCGCGGCAACGGCGCCGGATTCCGCGAGGTTGGGGACGCCGTTCGCATCGCGCGACTTGGGGATCGCGTGCGCATCGCGAGCCATCTTCCCGACGATGAATGGGCAGCGGCGATGCGTGCGGCCGATGTGGCATTGGTGACAATCAGGCCAGGCGCGGAGGGTCTGGTGATGCCCAGCAAGACCTATAGTGCCCTGGCGGCCGGTCAGGCCGTGCTTGCGGTTTGCCCACGGGCATCGGACCTGGCCGACACCGTGCTGGCGCACGACTGTGGCTGGGTCGTCGAGCCAGGCGACAGCGCAGGCTTGCGGCGAGTGCTGGAGCAGCTGGTCGCTGATCCCGGCGAGGTTCTGCGCCGGAGACGCAATGCTTGGCACGCTGGTCAGGAGATCTACGACCAACGCAATCTTGCCAAGCCGTGGATTACCGTGCTCGAGTCGGCGCTGACGGGGGATCGCCGATGACTTCGAATTCGGAACAGGCCAATCGCCAAGCCGGCTGGCGCCTGGCGATGAAGCAGGCCATCGATCGCTGCGCGGCCGGCATCGGGCTGGTCGTCGCAGGTCCGGTCCTGCTTGGATCCATGGCCGCGATTCGGGCGACGATGGGGGCGCCGGTGTTGTTTTCGCAGCAGCGCCCCGGCCGGGGTGGCAAGCCTTTCCGCGTCTACAAGCTGCGCACCATGCGCGATGCCAGGGACGCGCTCGGAAACCTGCTGCCCGATCACGAGCGGCTGACAAGGCTGGGCAAGTTCTTGCGGGCCGCGAGCCTGGATGAGTTGCCACAACTGTGGAACGTGCTGCGGGGCGACCTTAGTCTGGTGGGCCCACGGCCTCTTCTCATGCAGTACCTGGAACGGTACACGCCCGAACAGGCGCGCCGGCACGACGTGGTACCCGGTATCACGGGTTGGGCCCAGATCAACGGACGCAACGCCCTGACCTGGGACGAGAAGTTCAAGCTGGACCTGTGGTACGTGGACAACTGGAGCCTGCTGCTGGATTTTCGAATACTGGCCCGCACCGTCCGGCAGGTGGTCGCGCGCGAAGGCATCAGCAGCGACGGTCATGCTACGATGCCCGAATTCATGGGTAAGCGAGATGGCTAGACGACGAATCGTCATCATCGGGGCCGGTGGACAGGCCCGCGAGGTCAAATGGATTGTCGACGAAATCAACTCCGCGGGCGGAGCCTTCGATTTTGCCGGCTTCGTGATCAGCGATCTGTCGAAGGCCACGGATCGCGACAGCCGCGATCTCATCGTCGGCGATCTCGATTGGCTGCTGCAGAACCGGCGCAGCTGCGACGCCCTCGCGCTTGGCATTGGGACGCCGGGGGTGAGGTGCAAAATCGCTTCGGCGCTGGAGCCGGAATTCGGTGCGGAATGGTGGCCGGCACTGGTTCACCCCGGCGCGATCTTCGATCGCCAGAGTACCGTCATCGGCCACGGCGTCCTGCTTTGTCCCGGCGTGGTGGCCACTGTCAATTGCGTCTTTGAACCGCATTGCATGGTCAACTGCGGCTGCACCATCGGCCATGAGGCGCATATCGGGCGCGGCAGCGTGATCAACCCCGGGGCGAACATCGGGGGCGGGGTCGTGATCGGCGAGGGCTGCCTGGTCGGGTCAGGCGCGCAGGTGCTGCAGTATCGCAGCGTCGGTGCGTGCGCCACAGTCGGAGCCGGAGCCGTGGTCACGCGAGACGTGCCGGCCGGGGCCACGGTGGTGGGCGTCCCGGCTCGCCCGATGCCGACCGCGGGCGAAGGAAAGAAACCATGAAGCGCATCCTGCTTTCCGTGCCGCACATGGGCGGACGCGAGATCGATTTCGTTCGCGAGGCTTTTGCGACGAACTGGCTGTCCACCGTCGGTCCGCACATCAACGCTTTCGAAGAGGAATTCGCCGCCCGGGTGGGGTTGCCTGCGGTGGCGCTTGCCAGCGGTACGGCCGCGGTCCACCTGGGCTTGCGCCTGCTGGGTGTGGGGCCGGAAGATGAAGTGTTCTGCCAGAGCCTGACCTTCGTCGGCAGCGTGAATCCCATCAGCTACCTCGGAGCGCGCCCGGTGTTCGTGGACAGCGAACGCGAAAGCTGGAACATCGACCCCTCGCTGCTGGCCGCAGCCCTGCAGAAAAGGGCCGAGCGGAACCGGCTGCCCAAGGCGGTCGTGGTCGTGCACCTGTACGGGCAAAGCGCCCACATGGATCCCATTCTTGAGTGCTGTGCGAAATACGGAGTGGCCGTGCTGGAGGACGCCGCCGAGGCGGTCGGGACCGAGTACAAGGGCAAGCCATCCGGCACCCTGGCACCCGTGGGTGTGTACTCGTTCAACGGCAACAAGATCATCACCACCACCGGCGGCGGCATGCTGGTTTCGCACAGCAAGGACTGGGTCGACAAGGTCCGCTTCTGGTCGACCCAGGCGCGCGATCCGGGGCGCGCTTACGAGCACACGGAGATGGGCTACAACTACCGGATGAGCAACGTGCTGGCGGGCATCGGCCGCGGGCAGTTGCTGGTTCTGGACGAACGGGTGCGGCGGCGGCGCGAGATCGCGTTTCGCTACCGGGACGCGTTCGCCGACTTGCCGGGCATTTCATTGATGCCCCAGGCGTCGTTCGCACTGCACACCAACTGGTTGAGCTGCTTCTTGGTGGATGAAAAGCGCTTCGGTACGACACGGGACGAGATCATCCGTTTGCTGGATCTCGCCGACGTGGAATCGCGGCCGGTCTGGAAACCGATGCATCTGCAACCGCTCTTCGCGGGCTGTGAGCGCATCGGCGGCGAGGTCGCAGAGGATCTCTTCCGCCGCGGCATTTGCCTGCCGAGTTCCAGCAACATGACCGAAGAAGAGCAGGCGCGCGTGATCGACGCCGTTCGATCCTGCGCCGGGCACAGGTAGCGCCGACGCAGATCTTTCGTCTTCCGACGAACGCATCCGAACGCCCTCTGCTCCGGCTTCAGTTACGTCGAACGGAGATGAGGTCTTCGTCCTCGATCGCGCGCACGTCAGCAAGCGTGAGCTCGACCAGCGCCTGCGTGCGCCCCGAAGCTCTCACAAACTCGACCACGATTCCTTCCGGCTCATACACCTCAACCACTGCGCCCAGATCGCCGCGACGAAGGCCGTGTTCGGGCAAGTCGCGAGGGTAAGTCTTGTCTTCGCAGGAGCGCACGAGATCGAGGACTGGCCAGTACCCGCCTTCGCAATCCAGGCGTCGAGGGCGGCGAGGCGCTGCGCCTGGGCCCCGTTCACCTCTTCACTGACAAGATTGCCAGAGTCAGCCGAGGCGGTTGCCAAGCTCGGCCAGTCCTTCGCCGAGCGGAACGACGTCGATCTCTCCGAAGCGGTAGTGCTGATGGCCGCCGTAGAGCAGTAGCCCGCGCGCCTGTGGGTAATCGTTGCAAAACAGCCGCAGAGAGGCGATGTCCTCCTCGCGAAAGCGGGACGTACGCTTGACCTCGATGGCATGGAACCCGCGTGGACCATACAAAACGAAGTCGACCTCTTTACCATCGAACGTGCGCCAGAAGTGGATGTCGTAGCCGAGGCTGTGGTTCGCGTTCTCCGCGCGCAGCGACTGCAGGACCAAGGTTTCGATAGCGGAGCCGTCGATGTCATCGGCGCTGTCCAGGGGGCCACGCGGGCGCAGCGCCCGATACACGCCTGCGTCGAAGAAGTAGAACTTCGGGTGCGTGGTCAGCTTTCGCTTTGCGCGTCGGCGGAAGGAGGGCACGCGCACGGATAGTAGGAGATCTTCGATGAGGTCGAAATGGCTCTCGACGGTCTTGCGGTTGATACCGCAGTCGGCGGCGACGGACTGCACATTCAGCACCGATCCCTGCGAAAAGCTGGCCGCCTCGAGGAACCGGCTGAAGGTGGCCACGTTGCGCACGAGCGCCTCCTGTTGAACCTCCTGGCGAAGGTAGGTGCCGACGTAGCTTTTCAGGTACTCGGTGGGATCTGGACTCACCCAGACAGTCGGAAGCATCCCGTGGCGAATGGCATGCGGTAGGTCGAACTTTCGGCCCAGCTCGGAAGCGGTGAAAGGGTGCATGGTCAAGGTTCGAGCGCGACCGCCAAGGAGGTTGCTGCCCGAGCGCTTGAGCTTGCGCGTGGACGATCCCGTGAGTACGAAACGCAACCCGCGTGTTTCGATGAGTCGGTGGACTTCGTCTAGGAGCGACGGCAGCTTCTGTACTTCGTCGACGACGATGGTCTTCGCCCTGGCTGCGTCGGCTAGGGCTTCTAGCCGCTCGGCGTGACCGGCCAACTCGGCAAAGGTGGATTCCTTGAGCAGGTCGATGTGCAGGGCAGTGGGCAGCACCGACCCGATCCAGGTGGACTTCCCAGTGCCGCGCGGCCCAAAAAGGAACAGGCTTGCCGACCCTGGCAGGCTCATCGTTCTGGCAATCACGTTGCCCTTTTTATCATAAAAACGGCAATAGAGATGCCGAAAGAGCCAGGGGCGGTTTCGACCTCAAACGCCGGTCAGCCAGGCGAGTGCGGCTGGGCAGTCGACGACTCGAACTGGCGATTCGACGTGATACCCAGGCGCGCCATGGCCACGAAGCTCCTCGGCGTCCTACTCGTCGCGGTCCTTGGCCAGGAGCACATCGGTCGAGGGCTGGGAGGGCCGGTTCTTCCAGAATCGTTGCATCTGTCGCGCGTGGGCGATGGGGTCGAATCGTTGCCGCTCCTGTCCCGCGCCCGGCACCAGCGGCAGCAGCCGAGCCACCGGCTTGGAATCGCGGGTGATGAGGATCTCCTCGCCCTCAGCCAGAGCCTTCTCGGCCTTGGGCCAGTGCAGTCGCACGTCACGCACCGTCATCGAGGTCATGTGGCAAGCGTACCATCGGCGATAACATGTTTCACACCGGACCCTCACCCGCCCGCTTCGCGGGCGGCCTCTCAGCCCTGCGGGCCCTTCGGGTCCGTCACGCCCCACCCCTGCCCCACGCGCGCTTCGCGCGCGCCCTCGCCGACTTCGTGGGCGAGGCGGTATGGCGGCTGCGCGGCCGGGCGGTATGGCCGATGACGTGGCGGCTGCGCGGGGCGAGGGCGGCGAGGCGCTGCGCCTGGGCCCCGTTCACCTCTTCACTGACACGACCCTTTTGCATCTCCGCAACCAGGCGCCGCCGATCCGACGCGGTCAGGCGCTTGGCTTCTTCGACGACCTAGCCACCGATTCGCAAGACCTGTCCAGGCCCTACCGAACTAAGAGCTGCCAGGATATCCGAAACGAGCGGGAGCAGGTCGCCGAGTCGGTTACTGCGAGCGGCCAGAACGACCACGCCAAAAGGCAACACACCGACCTTCTGCTGATAGACCAGGTTGCTGTCGATCGTTATGAAGACATCAGTGTCGCCTGCTGCGACACGGAGAAGCTCGCCGTTCTTCTTTCCCGCCCATCCGGCCTCGGGTACGGTCTTCACCTCATGGTTGCGAAGGTGCTTCTTCAATCCACGAGGAAGGCACTCGTCAAGCAATACGCGCATATCGAGTTACCGCTTCGCCGGCCACATCAAGCACGGCGGCGATTTGTTCCCGGCTAACCGTCGGAAAGTCGTCCAGGAAGTCGTCGACACGATCTCCGACCTTCAGGTAGTCCATCAACGTCTGGACGGGTACGCGGGTTCCGTCGAAGACGGGCGTTCCCGAAAGGATCTCCGGGTCCACACGAATTGAGGACTGGATCGACTTCATGGTGCAATCATAGCGCGGTTTCTGCGCATGTGATCGGTCTCGAAGGGCGTCTGGCGTCGTTGATCGCGTGGTGTGCGTCGAGAGGCTCAACGTCCATGAGGTTGGTCAGAGGTGTTGCCGGTCATCCAGCTCCCGTTAACGCGCCATGGCTTGCTTCCACCTCCAGCATGTCGCGCGCCACATCCGTGAATGAGGACTGGCCAGTCAGCCGAGGCGGTTGCCAAGCTCGGCCAGTCCTTCGCCGAGCGGAACGACGAGTGGATCCCGAACTGGGGCGCATTGAAGTCTTCCGCCTGAAAGAAGGCGGATACGATCAGGGCTTGCTGTTCGATCGCTCTGCCACGCTCAGTTCGCCCTCGTTTCCCGAGATCGTTGTCCCGCTGGCGCCTCTTTTCGCGCCTTTGTAGCCGAGAGAAGCGGAAGAATCTAGAGAACGCTTCTTCGGCCGAGCTGGCGACCCTGGTGCGCGACATGGTCGGCTCGCGCGCCGGGATCGTGCATGCGCCCTTGCCCAAGGACGATCCAGTGCGCCGCAACCCGGACATCGCGCTGGCGCAGAAGCTGCTGGGTGGCTGGACGCCGCAGGTGCCCCTCGAACGCGGGCTGGAGGCCACCATCGCGTACTTCCGTGGCCTGAACGGGCGACCGCAAGGGTAGCCCGCGACGAAGGGCTACCGCAGGTCGCCCCAGACGAGGGGCGATGCGGGCGGAGTCTACCGAGTTCGTCGGAGACAGCACGGCAAAGTTGCCCTAGAGTCTGCGACCAAGAAGGAGGTTCGCAGTGGCTGACGCGTGGTTCGCCGAATCAGTTGTCGAAGATGCCGCCCTCGAATGGCTGGACGGAGGCTGACATGGCTACGACACCGGGACAGATAGACATCTGGCGGCAGTCGCGATCGGAGTATCAGCGTCTGGAGTTCAAGGAGGCGAAGTCCCAGTTCGACAACCGGAAGCTGTACGCATACTGTGTCGCCATCGCCAACGAGGGCGGCGGGCACCTGCTGCTTGGCGTTGCCGACAAGGCACCACGACCGGTAGTCGGCACTGCGGCCTTCTCCGATCCCGTCGGTATGGCGGAGAAGCTCTTTCAGGCCGTCGGGTTCCGAGTCGATATCGAGGCGGTTGCTCACCCCGATGGAAGGGTTCTGGTGTTCTCCATCCCATCCCGTCCTCGTGGGACTGCCTATCATCTTGACGGCGCCTACCTCATGCGGTCCGGGGAGGCGCTCGTGCCCATGAGATGAAGCTGGTGCCCGAGATCGCCATACGCGAGATTCTTGCCAACGCCCTCATCCATCAGGACTTCACCGTGGGTGGCGCCTCAGTGATGATCGAGGTTTACAGTAACCGCGTCGAGGTATCGAACCCCGGCGAGCCGGTCGTTCCAGTCGAGCGGTTCATCGATGGCTATCAGTCGCGCAATGAGCACCTGGCTGATTTGATGCGACGGATGGGGATCTGCGAGGAGAAATCGAGCGGCATCGACAAGGTGGTGGACGCGGCGGAGGTTTACCAACTGCCGGCCCCGGACTTCCGCGCAGGGCACCGCCGGACGTGCGTTACGATCTATGGCCCGCGAGAGTTCCGTGACATGGACCGCGACGACCGGGTGCGTGCATGCTACCAGCACTGCGCGCTGAGGTGGGTCATGTCGGAACGCATGACGAACCAATCCCTGCGCAAGCGTTTTCATCTGCCCGAAAGCAAAAGCGCAAGTGTGTCACAGGTGATCGGCGCGGCGATTGAGGCCGGTCTCATCAAGCTGGACGAGAAGGTGGGAGGTTCGCGGAAGTACGCCCGCTATCTGCCCTTTTGGGCCTGAACTTCAATAAATCCATAGCCGCAGCGCACTGCACTAAACTGGACAAATAGCAAAGAAAACGAGCAGTTACTCATTTAATCGCATCCCCGCTTGGCCATGTGAATCCCATCGGGCCGCGCGCCTGCTACGACGAGGGCAAGCGCTGCGCCGAGACCTTGGCCACCAGCTACGCGCGCCAGTACGGCGTGGATGTTCGCATCGCGCGCATCTTCAACACCTGCGGGCCGCGCATGCACGAGAACGATGGACGGGTGGTGTCCAACTTCGTGGTGCAGGCGCTGGCCGGCCAGCCGCTGACCGTGTTCGGCGATGGCAAGCAGACGCGCTCCTTTTGTTACGTGTCCGAACTCATCGAGGTTTTTCTGCGGCTCATGGCCAGCCCGCACGGCTGCGATCCGGTCAACCTGGGCAACCCGCGTGAGACGTCGATGCTGGAGCTGGCGACCCTGGTGCGCGACGTGGTCGGCTCGCGCACGTCAGCAAGCGTGAGCTCAACCAGCGCCTGCGTGCGCCCCGAAGCTCTCACGAACTCGACCTCGATTCCTTCTGGCGCGTACACCTCAACCACTGCGCCCAGATCGCCGCGACGAAGGCCGTGTTCAGGCAAGTCGCGCGGGTAAGTCTTGTCTTCGTGGGAGCGCACGAGATCGATGGCAAGACTTTCGTCTTCCTTGGACACCCGCTCCACGCCGCAGAAACCGAGATCCACCGGACTTACTCGTGTCGGTCCGCGTAAACATCAGCCAGGTGCTTGTATTTGTCGCGCGCCACATCCGTGAATGAGGACTGGCCAGTACCCGCCTTCGCAATCCAGGCGTCGAGGGCGGCGAGGCGCTGCGCCTGGGCCCCGTTCACCTCTTCACTGACAAGACCCTTTTGCATCTCCGCAACCAGGCGCCGCCGATCCGACGCGGTCAGGCGCTTGGCTTCTTCGACGACCTAGCCACCGATTCGCAAGACCTGTCCAGGCCCTACCGAACTAAGAGCTGCCAGGATATCCGAAACGAGCGGGAGCAGGTCGCCGAGTCGGTTACTGCGAGCGGCCAGAACGACCACGCCAAAAGGCGCCCATCCGGCCTCGGGTACGGTCTTCACCTCATGGTTGCGAAGGTGCTTCTTCAATCCACGAGGAAGGCACTCGTCAAGCAATACGCGCATATCGAGTTACCGCTTCGCCGGCCACATCAAGCACGGCGGCGATTTGTTCCCGGCTAACCGTCGGAAAGTCGTCCAGGAAGTCGTCGACACGATCTCCGACCTTCAGGTAGTCCATCAACGTCTGGACGGGTACGCGGGTTCCGTCGAAGACGGGCGTTCCCGAAAGGATCTCCGGGTCCACACGAATTGAGGACTGGATCGACTTCATGGTGCAATCATAGCGCGGTTTCTGCGCATGTGATCGGTCTCGAAGGGCGTCTGGCGTCGTTGATCGCGTGGTGTGCGTCGAGAGGCTCAACGTCCATGAGGTTGGTCAGAGGTGTTGCCGGTCATCCAGCTCCCGTTAACGCGCCACGGCTTGCTTCCATCCCCAGCAGCCAGCTATCTACCTCAAGCTGCTTCTTGTCGTGTTGAATTCTTGCCAGTGCGCCTCGTCTCAGGGCGATGCCTACAACAGGGCGAATCGCCCGTACTCGGCGAAGTGGCGGTCGAAGGCGATGGCGTCGGTGATACCCAGGCGCGCCATGACCACGAAGCTCATGGCGTCGCAGAGTGAGTAAGTCTTGTCTTCGTGGGAGCGCACGAGATCGATGGCAAGACTTTCGTCTCCCTTGGGCACCCGCTCCACGCCGCAGAAACCGAGATCCACAGGACTTACTCGTGTCGGTCCGCGTGAACATCAGCCAGGTGCTTGTATTTGTCGCGCGCCACATCCGTGAATGAGGACTGGCCAGTACCCGCCTTCGCAATCCAGGCGTCGAGGGCGGCGAGGCGCTGCGCCTGGATCCCGTTCACCTCTTCACTGACAAGACCCGTTTGCATCTCCGCAACCAGGCGCCGCCGATCCGACGCGGTCAGGCGCTTGGCTTCTTCGACGATCTCGTTGACGGTGTGCATGGACCTAAACACTCCCAACGTCGAATCAAGCACACAAAGCGACGCACGCTATGCGGCGGCTTGCCAGGATGTACCGTGGTCAAGCCTGATCGGTGCCGGTTTCTTATCGTCCTTTTCGGCGAGTAGGTCTTTCAGGGGATAGCAGCGACTTGGCTGATCGTAGAGGACCATGAGACGCAAGAACCGCTCGCATCCTGGCGAAAGATCGGTCTTGTTGTTCTCGCACCTAGACAGCCACGATGCCCCGACTCCGAGCGCCCTTGCAGCGTCTTCGCCGGATAACCCGAGATACTTACGCAAGAAACGGATCTCGCGACCGCGCAATCTCGATTGCCGCCTCGCGATAGTTTGGGCGATCACGCGGTGCAGTTCTTGAATCTTGGGAATAACGGCTTCGACATCACCACATTCCTTGCACCTGCGCACCTCAAGATTCGCCAGGGTGACGTAGTCAAGCCCGCAGGCCGTGTACTTGTAGTTCTCTCGCCTGCTGGACATCTTGTTTCCGCAGTTAGAGCAAGTCATTTCCTATTTCTCCAACCCGTGATGACACGTAGGGAAGTTTTGGAGTGGATTTCGATTACGACTCCCATCCTTTGCGTTTCGATTCGATACCTCCATGCCTGGAACTTATCCGAAAACTCGGGCTCACGTATGATCTTGCCGCCGGCGATGATGTTCACCGCGTCGACTGTGCCCATACCATCCTCCGCCAGCTCCTTTTCACAATGGGAGGTGAAGGAGAAGTTGCCATCCTGGACAATCTGCTGAGCCAGTTTCTTCGCTTCGTACCGATCAAGTTTGCTGCCTCTTAGATCATCGGATGATCTGAGATCAAGTTTAGTTTCATCTTCATTTTCCCGCAAGCCCTCAGAGTGTGACTTGGAAGATGTGGCGTCTTTGTCACGTTTCGATGTCATCACGAGCCTTTCCCTGGAATCCATGCGGAAACGCTAGGGTCTTCATCTTCTCCCCGAGTGCGCATCTCGTCAACGAACCGTGGGCAGATCCACGATCTCCCACACGTGGTGCGCCACCCCCGCCGCCATGGCTGGGGTCACCCGCGGCGTCTGGTGAATCCGGCAGAAGTTGCAGTGCATAAAGTGCGGCGCGACGGCGGCGCCGTGTCGTCTCGATGATCAGAACAGAAGGAGAACCCAACGCCCGGACTAGGGCACCAACGCAAGGGCACGGGTAAGGCCGTGATCCCGCGACAGCCGCAGAGGGGCGTGGTCGTAAACGTGGCGCGTGTTGCTCTCCAGCGACTCGTTCAGCGCGGAGTGGTCAAACGCCTGCGTCGAGGGGTCTACTCTCGCTCGGGAGAGGGCAGAGTTACCGAACACCACGACCTCGCGCTGGTCGCGGCCCGTATTGCGCACGGAGTGGTCTGCCTACTGTCTGCTCTGCGCTTTCACCGAATAGGCACCCAGAGCCCGTCGGAAG
>Ga0265330_10000189_pt1 | contig 47528 bp, 51 predicted proteins | sample 41919metaG_FD_202083 | JGI IMG/M metagenome (GOLD analysis project Ga0265330, IMG submission 202083) | Rhizosphere microbial communities from Carex aquatilis grown in University of Washington, Seatle, WA, United States - 4-19-19 metaG | ecosystem: Host-associated > Plants > Roots > Rhizosphere...
GATTGCTGTTGTTGGAGACATATTTAGCGAATTCCATGTCGAACATCCCTTCCATCATGTCTCCACCCAATTCGTTCTTTTCCATATCGGACTTCGGTACCGTGCTGCGCATGCCCTTGAGCATATAACCGACGAAGAGCGACTCGAATTCTTTGGCGGCCTTCTGGAGCTTTGCTTTGGAGGCCTCGTCAGTGATTCTGTGGTTCGGCGTGTTTCCAAGGGGCGATATGTCATTGGGGGCTGACATTTAGATGATTACCAATTCTGCTTTCAGCGCTCCGGCTTCTTTGAGAGCCTGGAAGATCGCAATAATGTCGCGCGGCGCCACCTTCATCGAGTTCAGTGCCTTCGCAACATCCTGAACTGTCGCCACCCCTTCGAGCGCGTAAACGGCGGAAGAATCCAGCCCCGCTGAAACGGTTGTCATTTGGGTCGACACAGTTGTTCCATTCGACAAAGGCCCCGGCTGTGAGATGACGGGAGTCGATTGTATCTGGATGTTGAGCCCGCCGTGAGAGATCGCCACAGGCAGAATCGAAACATTTCCGCCGATGACAATCGTGCCGGTCCGCTCGTTGATGACTACTTTTGCAGCAACGTCGGGAGAAACTTCAAGCAGTTCAACGAGCGAAACGAATTCGACAAGTTTTCCATCCTGGCGGTATTCTTCCGGAACGCTCACCGCAACCGTAGAGCCGTCCTTCGGAATAGCGATTTGACTTTTGAATTTCGTGTTGACTGCGTTTGCAATTCTTTCGGCGGTTGTGAAATCCGATTGCATCAAGACGACGTACATCGACCAGTCTTTGCTGAATTCCGAAACCACGGCTTTTTCGATCGTCGCTCCTCCAGGAATTCTTCCAGCCGCAGTGTGGTTGTGGCGCACCTCGCTCCCGCCGGCACTTGCGCTAAACCCCCCAACGGAAACGGGGCCTTGCGCTGTCGCATAGACAGCACCGTCGAGTCCGGAAAGAGGCGTCATAAGAAGTGTTCCGCCTTGAAGTCCGGTAGCATCGCCAAGCGAAGAAACAATAACATCAATAATCCCCCCCTCCTTCGAAAATCCCGGGATCGAAGCCGTGACGATAACGGCTGCAACATTCCGCAATCGCAGATCGCTCTGAGGAACTGTAATTCCAAACCTTTTCAGCATGCTCGATACAGACTGAAGCGTAAATGTAGAGCGCTGCGAATCACCCGTGCCGTTGAGTCCAACCACCAGTCCATAGCCGATCAACTGCTGATTGCGTATGCCCTGCAAATAGGCAATGTCTTTTATCCGCGAGGCCCCGTACAGAGAAGCGGCGAAGCCGACGCTCAAAAGGCCAATAATAGCGATTTTCATTATTCTCATGTGCATGTCTCTCAGAATATCCAATGGAAAAATTTCGTGAGCCAACCCGGTTCCTGCGCCCGGGAAACAATCCCATTCCCTTTGAAAATAATCGTAGCATCAGAAATATTGTACGAATAAACACTGTTGTCTGTTTGAATGTCGGAAGGACGAATGACGCCGGAAATTTTTATAATTTGTTCCTCTCCGTTGATAACAATCATCCGATTCCCAACGACCCAGAGGTTGCCGTTTGGAAGGACAGAGTCAACCGTGGCGCTGATTTGGGCCTGTATCGACCCCGAGCTTGAGGTGCCCCCTTGACCGGCGAACGAATTCGTCGTTCCGACCGTCGCACCAACACTCGGAGCATTGCCGGTGGTTGACGGAAGATTTCCGGAAGCAGTCAAGGAGAGGTTGCTCGTCCGCGAAGCAGTCGTTTGTGCATTGTTTGAAGCGCTCGACGTTTCAACAACAAGAATGGTCACGGCATCTCCTACGTGATTTGCCTTTTGATCGGAAAACAAAGATCGTGACAAATTTTCCCGCATGTCCTGCGCACACACGCTGCTCAATGCAAGGCTGCCCATGGCCGTAAATATGATGATAAATATCTTCTTCATAACTTCACTCCATCGTAACTTGCACCGTGTGCTCGTCGATAACGACAGCTTCGATGCGTTCGTGTGAATCAACTTTCTGGACTTCAATTGTGCTTCCAAAAACCCCATCCTCTTTTGCCACGGCTGTCGTCGACAGCCTCACGTGCCCTGTTCTTACAATCAGTGTTACGGATTCGTCCCGGAAAACCAGCGGTACCAATTCCAGTGAGCTCTCGCGCAAGACCGAGCCCGCCCCGACGATCCTCGACGTTCGTTTTCCGTACAATTGATTCTTACTCAATATAACGTCATCGGGCATTGAGGTCAGCTCCATGTACCGGGAGCCAATGCCCTTGTCAGAAATATTTGAGTGACGTTCTAATTGTTGGTCAACAATAAAGACCTGACCGAAGAGCCGGATTTTTACCGACACGACCATCTGCCGCCGGACTTTTCCGTCGCTGGCGATTTCTACAGGAAGACAGACAATGCCGCGCAACGTTCGTTCTTCGCCCAAGCCGACGCGGAGCGTATGATCGCGGCCGGAAACACTTACCCGTTCAAGACCCGCGCGGAATTCTACGATTGCATCTTTCCGGAACGCTGAGTCCAAACGTGAAAAAACATATTGAGTCACGGCACTTTTGATTTCATCCGCCTCGACGAAACTCGCAGCTGTGGGGCGAAGAAAAATGAACATCAGTATGGTGAAGATTTCACTCATCGAGACCGCCCGTTATCCGCGTTGAAGGTTATTTGCCATCGTAAGCATGTCCTCGACAGTTTGGATTGTCTTCGAATTAATTTCGTACGCCCGTTGCGCGACGATCATATTGACCATCTCCTCAACGACATCGACGTTCGATGATTCGAGGGACCCCGGCATCAATTCACCGAAGCCTTCGTTCCCTGCAGTTCCCAATATTGGCTTGCCCGATGCAGGTGTCTCCGTATAAAGGTTGCCGCCGATCGGATTTAATCCTACGGGGTTCACGAACTTTGCCAACTCAAGCTGCCCTACCTTGGACGGCGACGATTGTCCTGCCACCGTCGCATTGATCGTCCCGTCCTGCGTGATGCTGACGCTAGTCGTATCCGACGGAATCGACAACCCAGGCTCAACGATGTAGCCTTGGGACGTCGTCAGCATACCTTCGCCGGAAATCTTGAAAGATCCATCGCGCGAATACGCCGTCGTCCCGTCTGTCCTGCGAATCTGGAAAAAACCATCTCCTTGAATCGCGGCATCGAGCGTGTTGTTCGTCGGCTGGATATCCCCTTGCGCGAAGCTTTTTGGCGTTGCTACAGGAACTGTGCCGTTGCCGATCTGGATGCCTGTTGACTGCTGCAGGTTCGGGTTATCCGATGTCTCGCTGGGCTTCAACGACTGATACATCAGGTCTTGAAATTCGGGCCTGCTCTTTTTAAAACCAGTTGTGTTAACGTTGGCAAGATTGTTTGCGATGATGTCAACGTTGAGTTGTTGTCCGAACATTCCTGTCGCTGCCGTTCGCAAAGCTCTGTTCATAATCGCTCCTTTATTGATGAATTCATTCAACCCCACCGTTCGGGGTCTGATCCATAATTACAATTTGCCGATGTCCATCGCTTTATCCAGCGTACCATCCTGATAAAGCATCGTTTTTTGGGCGGATTCAAAGCTGCGGCTCAACTCAATCATCTGAACCATTTCTTCGATTCCATTGACGTTCGACTCTTCAAGCTGGCCCTGGCGAATGATGGTGCCTTTCCCGTCAGCCTCAGCGTCCTTCCCAGGTACGTCTGCAGTGAAAAACGTTCCTTCTTCTTTTTTCAATACAGATGTGTCGTCAAACTTCGCGATCAGCAAGCTCCCGATTTTTTTCCCGTCAACGGAGATTTCGCCGGATTCATTGATAGAAATATCTCCAATCTTCGCGTTGCGCAGGTCCGGCAATTGAATTGGTCCGCTCGTTCCCAAGACGGGATATCCTTGCGCGGTAACAATGGTCCCATCGGTCGACAGGCTGAAGTTGCCGTTTCTCGTGTAGCGTACGCCGCTCGGTGTGTCGGCAGCAAAAAAGCCGGGACCTTGAATCGCGAGGTCAAGCTGATTGCCGGTCGGATTCATTGAACCTTCGGAAAAGTCAGTGTATTCCTTTACATCCAGTCCGGAAAGATCCCCCCCTCCTTTACTCTGCGCAACACCGGCGTTCTTCAAAATTTGGACAAAAATACTGTCTCGCTTGAAACCGGTCGTATTGATATTGGCAAGATTGTTTGCGATCACCTCAAGCTTGAGCATCCGAGGCATCATGCCCGAACCCGATGAGTAAATTCCTTTGATCATAGCATCCTCTGTGATTGATGTGACGCTTTACGGGTTTTCTGGAGCCGGACAAGGAGATCGAGCTCTCCATTTCCAAGTCCCAATTTTTTTGCCAGCTTTTTCCTGCTGCCGTCGGTTCGGTTGAGCGAGGATGTATGGAGCAATTGTGTGATCGGCGCCTTCTCGTTTTCGTGGGACTGAAGACTGAATAACAGCTGCATCTCGCCTTGCCCGCGATGATAGCGTTGAGCCAATTCAACTGCCGCATTCTCCTCAGCCGGCTCTTCATTGAGAGAGACCTCGACATCAACTTGTTCTGCAGGTTTCTCCTCAAAAAGCAACGGCGCTGCGGCCTGGGGCTGTACTTCCTGCTTAATTTCTTGAGAACCAACATTCGTCTCCTCTTTCTGAGGAACACGCTTCGACACCAGATACAAGATAACAGCCGTACCGGCGAGCGCTGAGCAAAATGCAGCAAGAATGAGAAAGATTTGCGCACTCCCCGAGTTTTCTACATCCGCGTTGCTGCCGATTGCAGCCGAAGGGACAAAATGTTTCCCTTCACCATTATCAATTTTCTGTAAAGACTCTCCGCGCAGAGCATTCTCTGTTGTTGCGCCGGTAATTGTCTCCGCCGGTTTCATTCCATAAAACGGCGCGCGAGCTGAATTTTGGGATTCCGGAAGTGTTTCCTGTTGCAGCGTATTGTAAGGAAGCGAACGGGCTGAAGCCGGCATTGAGTTCGCTTGGCTTTCATTTTTCGGCGCTGAAACATTTTTCTCAGGCACACCGGACATCTTTGCATCGCCCGGTTTCGTTTTTGGGGATTCGGAAGCGTCCGCTGCACTGCTGCAGACAATCAGCGACGCAACGATAGCCACGTAAAGAACATTGACAAACAGGAAACGGCTGTTCTTCATTGAAGCGTCCTTCGGATTGGAAGTGTAATAATGAACGTTGTTCCTTTATTTAGCTCGCTCTCGACTCGGATATGTCCTTGATGCTGAGCGATGATGTTTCGCGAGATCGCAAGACCAAGGCCCGTTCCCTTTCCCTCTCCCTTTGTTGTGAAGAAAGGCTGAAATATTTTGTCAATATTCTCTTGTGTAATGCCGCTGCCCGTATCCGAGAATCGAACCGTGACGCTAAACCCTTCCAGCATGCTGGAGATAAAGATCTTCCCCCCCCTTGGCATCGCATCGCGTGCGTTGATAGCAAGGTTGAGGAACACCTGTTGTAGATAATTCGAATTTCCAACAACCATGGGAAGGTCGGTGGAAAGAGCCAGCTCGATATCGATTTTGTCCGTGCGGTACTCATGTTGAACCATCGCGACAACGTCCTCAATCGCCTTATTGATGTCGGTCGGCTGAGTCATCACGTCTTCGGAAACATTGCGGGAGAAATTCATGAGGCGTTTCGTAATGGTACTAAGCCGCTGCACATGCTGGCGTACCAAGTCGAGCCCGTTCGGGAGGGCGACTCCGCGCTGCATCATATCCATTTGGAGCATGAGCACCTGCACTGGATTCTTGATTTCGTGCACGATGCTTGCAGCGAGTTCGCCGATCGCGGCGAGCTTTGCAGCCTGGATCATCTGCGCTTCCGACGACTTCAATTGCTTGTTCGCGTTGGCAAGTTCCTCGTAGGTCCGCCAGTTTTCAACGCCCGCGGCAGCCTGATTTGCGAGAACGGAGAGGAGCTGAATATCTTGATTCGAGAAATCCTGCTGCGGTTTTTCCGTATGGATCAGATAGATTCCGATAGAACGATTGCGCAGAATGAGCGGCACGATCACGAAATTTTTTGCCGTGCCGGTCGCGACAAGACTCTCGAGGTCGGGGATGATCACCGTCTTCTTCTCGTCGAACACCCAGTCACAAATCCCGGATTCAAGCTGCTGCTGCGCCTCTTCCTTCAATCGCGGATCATGTACCGGAGCAAGGGGAAGAAGCCTGTTGGAAGTCGAGTCGAGGAGAAAAATGTTGGACTCAAGAACAGGAATTACCTGCTGGGTCAAATCGAAGAGAGTCGCGAGAATCGTTTCTGGGCTGACCGCCGTGCTCACGATATTCGAAAGCCGCTGCATCGCCACCAGTTCGTCGATAGAGCTTCGAATTGCAAGATTGTTTTTATTGAAGTTCGCGTTCTCCTGCCGCAATGCCTGAATGGTCGTCTCCAGCGCCTTGATGTACTTTTCCCTGCTTTCAATGAAGGATTCAAATTGTGGAAGCGCTTCATCGAGAAGCTCGTTTCTGCTTTTCATCTTTTCGCTTTGCTTTTTCATTCCTTAATACCCTTTGCCCGAAACAAATGCGGTAACTTCTTCAACATCGCTTTGGATAACCTCTCCGTACTCTGCAATATATTCTTTCAAAACATTTTCATCGGACAGTTGCAGCTTCTCGAGAGCTATCGGATCGTAATTGGCGCCCTTGTCGAATTCCACCGGAGGATTACCATTGAGTTGGAGTGCAATAACGTCCGCGACATGGATCAACGCAACGAGGTCGGGATTCAACGTGGCCTTGGCGGGCTGGTGATGGAGTGAGATGGCTTCAACCAGGTGATCCGGCATATTCCAACGCTCGGCGAGCCAGCCGCCAACCTCGGCATGAGTGACTCCAAGTACGCTTTCTTCGGCTTCCTGCATCGAAAGCTCGGAATCACGAACGATATCAACTATCCTCCGGAACTCATTGGAAAAGTAACGATGCAAGACGGATATTCCCATGTCGTGCAGAAGCCCTCCGACGAACACTTCGCCGCTGATACGGTAGTGCAGGTCGCGGGCAAGTCTCCGTGCTATGACCCCGGTGGAGATCGCGTGGTCCCAGAAAACTCTCGCATCGAAATAATTATCGGATTTTTTCTGCAATGAACTCACGAGGGAAATGCTGATAACGATTTCTTTCAAGGCGTCAAAACCAAGAACGATAATTGCAAAATCAATCGTCGAAATCTTTTTGGGAAAGCCGTAAAACGGAGAATTGGCGATCTTCAAGACTTTCGCGGTGAGTGCCTGATCCGAGGAAATCACCCTTCCCAGCTTCGAAGCACTCGTTCTCGGATTGTCGACCAGCTCAACAACTTCGAGCGCAATCGAAGGAAGCGCCGGAAGCTGGATAATCGTTTTGACTTTTTCGTGTATTTGTTCTGGCGTCATCATAGCGCAACTCTCTGTGGCTGATTATTCCAAAGTACGTTTTTTAACATCGTTAACGATTCGTCGTGAAGCTCTAACACGGTCGCCTCATCGAGCTTGAGCACGCGTCCTATCTCTTCGAAGGAAACATTTTCGTAGTAATACAATGCAAGGATGATTCTCTGCGTTTCCGGGAGCGCTCCCATCTCGTCGACGAATTTTCGTTTGATCTCGCTGATAAAATCCTCAAGTGATCTTCCGCCGTCGATATCAGCCCTCATCCGGCTGCAATATCGTTCCAGGTCATCACGATTCAGGGCGGCTTCTTCAAACTGGATGCGTCTGAGAGCTGCCGGCTCGTAGGTCAACGGTCCGTCATGCAAAAAATTTCCGATCTCGATATGGGAACATAGCACGTCGGCAATATGCACTGTCGCAGTCAGGCTTGGGTCGATAACTGCCTGAAGGGGCGTGTGATGAAACCGTATTGCTTCGGCGATTTCAGGAGGCAACTCCCATTTGTTCGCAGTCCAAAAGCCCGCTTCGCCGTGCGACACGCCGCTCGCCGATTCAACCGTCGCGAGGAGCCGTCCGTTTTTGGAGTGCCGTAACGCATTTACGTCGTCGTTTACGAACTGATGAAGCATAACATATCCGATGTCGTGAAGAAGACCGGCAACGAAGGCCTTGTTGGGATCGCATTGTTTCGACCGCTCTGCTACGTAGCCCGCGATGATACCGCAGGTCAGTGAATGATTCCACGTTTCTTCATATTCGAAGAGGACGTTCACCATCTTCCGCAGCGCGTTGTTGACAAGGAGGCTTGAAACTGTTTCCTTCAACACATCGAACCCGAGAAGGACTATCGCAAAGTCAAGCGTATTGATCCTTTTTGAAAACCCGTAGTACGGCGAATTCGCCTTGCGCAGGATTCCTCTCATGAGAGACGGGTCCTTCAACAGGATGGAGGAGAGACGGGCAATGCTGGTTCTGGAATCGTTTGTCAGATTCATGATTTCGCCGACGACGGTCGGCATGGAATTCAGCTTTGCCTTGACTTCGAGGGAAAGTGGTTTTTCGTTTGATGTTCTCATAAGCGTTTCACCGATTGCTAGATTGATCCTTTGAGCATGGTGTGCAAGTCGCGCAGCACGGCCGCGTGAATCTGAAACACGCGTGATTCTGAGATTCGCAGCACGGCCGCAATTTCTTTGAAAGTAAGGTCTTCATAATAGTAGAGCATCACGATCAGCCGATCCCGTTCGTGAAGATGCTCCACCGCGGCAACAATCGTGTTTTTCACCTGATGTTGATTTGCAATCTCGGACGGATCGTCTTTTTCGTCCGTCGAGAGCGCATCAAGCCTGGATGCATATTCGGGCGCATCGGGCAGCATCCCTGGCATTGCATTGACTTGCTGAATAATTTCCGCATACCGCTCAACCGAGATAGACAGCCGGCGAGAGATGTCTGCCGCCGTCGTTGTCCGGCTTTCCGCTTGGCCCGCTCGCTGGGCCATCGCTTCCGCCTGGCGCTCGGCACGTCTGACCGACCGCGGCACCCAGTCCAGTTTCCGCAATTCGTCCTGAATTGAGCCTTTGATACGGCTGACTGCATAAGTTTGAAATTGAACGCCGCGATCGGGATTAAATTTCTCAATAGCATCAAGCAATCCGATAATCCCAAACTGAACAAGGTCCGATCTCTCCAGCGCGGCCCAAGACCGGAACGATGCTAAGCCGATCTTATTGACGACGAAGTTCACGAGGCCGAGGTTCTCGAAGAACATTTTGTTATCAGCGTCACTGTGTCCGGCTGAGCTTGCCATTTCCTGTATGTGAAGTTCCTGCTGCATCGTTTATTCTACCCGCCTATAGTTGGTGCCATTCGCTGCAAAAATTTTCGCCTTCCGCCCGGCATTATCAAGCCTTTGCCTGGACAGCAGGTGCATGTCGCTTTGACGGCTGGCTGTCGTTGAGCGTGCCTTGCACTTCAGACTCTCGCTCGCGAGGACGGGTTGAAAGCATGGCAAGAACCGTCGTGGCCGCGAGTTCGACGCCGATAAACACAATAAATGCACGCGCAATCACATCAAACAAACTTGCGCCTTGCGATCCAAAGACCACCGCCGACACGAAGAACGCCAGCAGGCCTAATTCAAAGACTACAGTTTTCATTGGTGTTCTCCTAAAACAGGAATAAGAGATTGATTGATGATCGTTTGTGCCGCGACTCTGAGTGACAGCGACGCTGCACTTGTGGGAAATCTTTTGATAACCGGCTCTTGCGCCTGAACTGCGTTTCGCATATTCACGTCGAACGGAATCGACCCCAAATATCCGATATCACGTTTCAGAAAGTGATCGACTGCCATTTTGAGTTTCTGGACAGTTTCATCCGCATCGCTCGGAACCTGAGCGGCATTTATCAATACTGAGATCCGTTCCGAAGGACGCGAAATCGAAATGGTCTTGATCACCGCATACGAATCCATCACCGAGGTCGGTTCAATACTCGTCACGATGATGGCCTCGTCGGATTCAAGCGAGTATGTGACGGTCTCCCTCGACAGACCGGCGGAGGTGTCAATCAGAAGGATATCGAAATGCTCTTCGAGCGAAAAGAGGTCCTGGAGAAAACGCTGTTGCACAAGCGTTGTCATTTCCGGGTAATCGACATCGCCGGAACTCCCCGGTAGTATTTTCAGGCCGGGGTATGAGCTGACGAGGGCATCTTCGATATCCACTTTACCGTGCAGAACATGCCCCAACCGGTACCGCGGGGCGATCCCAAGCAGGACGTCGAGATTGCCCAGGTTGGCATCAGCGTCAACAAGAAGAACCTTCTGGCCAAAGTTGCATAGTGCTATGGCCAGATTGAGAGCGACGGTGCTTTTGCCAACGCCCCCCTTCCCGCTGGTCACTGCAATGCGGTACGGCATAGTGGCGGTTTGCACCGTGTAATTCTGAAGAGCTATTTCGCGCAACCGTGTCGCTTGATCCACGATGGCTGTTTGTTCACGCATGGGCGACTATTCCTGGATAGATCATTCGGGCCAGCTTCTCTGAATCTGCCAGCATGATATCGTCTGGTACCCCTTGTCCCGTCGTGACGAAGGAAATCGGAAGCTGTGTATGAAGGGCAATGTTCAGCATGGTGCCGAGTACCACTGCTTCGTCAACTTTAGAAAGAACGACTCTGTTCGGCTTTAACAAGCCGAATCGTTCGATCACGTCGAACATTGTCCGCTTATTCGTCGGTGCGCTCAGCACGAGATGAATTTCATCCGGATCGAGAGATTGAATTAATCTCTTCAATTCGCTCAATTCTTTCTTCATTCGCTGATTGCGGCCCACGGTGTCGACAAAAATAATGTCTTTCGCGCTAAATTTTTTCAACGCCTCGGTCATGTCGCCGGGTTTATACACAATCTCCATCGGAATATCGGCTATGCTGGCGAACGTGCGGAGTTGTTCGATGGCGCCGACGCGATAGGTATCTGCGGAGATCAAACCGATGTTAAGATGCTGGACGAGTTTGCCGATCGCTGCGAGCTTTGCAATCGTTGTTGTCTTCCCGACTCCCGTAGGCCCGACAAGTACTATGACGCGAGGCCGTTTCGATTTCTCTTTTGGAGGCTGTGCAGTTTTCAACAGCCCCGCGATTTCCGTGAGGAGGCTTGTTTCAACGGCTTGCCTGTTGTCGCGCTGGGGGCCGTCCAGTTTTCCATACACTACTTGAACAAGATCGGCCGCCACCTGTTCGTCGACGTCATTCTGCACCAGCGTCCGATACGCTTGCTGAAGGCACTGCGGCAGTGCGGGCATTTTCGAATATTTGAAATGCTCGGCGATCGAATCCAGCGTGCTCTTCATTTCTTCCATCTCAGCTTTCAACTCATGCATTTCGGTCCGGTCCGCCAACGGAAGAGCGTTCCTCTCCTCTGTCCTCAAGGTCCGTTTCTCAAAATGTTCGGCGACATTCTTCAATCCTTCAAGCGCTTCATTTGCGGCGGAGTCCTTGACGCTGGCGGACGCCGCGCGCTGCAGCAGCTGGTTGAAAGACGCATCGTCCCGCTGATACGGCGCCTGCGGCGGGCGCTGAACCGGCTGATCGTCGATTGCCGCGGTCACTTCAAGCATCTCTTTCCCCAGAAAATTGAAGTGCTTTCCGTTAGAAATCTTTTTTGTGTTGAGGATGATCGCCTCGGGACCCAGCTCTTCTTTCATCTGTTCGGTCGCTTCTTTCATTGTTGCACCGACGAATTTTTTAATTCTCATGGTTGATCTCCAATTTGCCTGTGAATTCGATTTCCGTTTCAGCTGGTAGTTCTGTAAATGATAAAACGACGACTGTCGGGAAAGCCGTGTGAATCAAACGATACAAATAGGTTCTCACTGTCGCTGCGCAGAGAACAACCGGCCGAATTCCCGCACCAATCGACTGTTCCACTTTTTCAGTCAGGCCTTTGTGTATGGATTCGATCATCGCCGGCGAGAGGCCCAGACTCGGGCTGCTTTCCCGTTGATTTTGCAATGCATTGGTTATTAGTTGTTCGAGCCGTGGACCCAGAACGATTGCGCGAATCACGCCCTTTGAATCGCGGTACATATGCGCGATAGTTTCGGAAAGAGAATGCCGCACATATTCTGTAAGCACATCGACGTTCTTCGTAACACGTGCGTAGTCCACGAGCGATTCCAGAATCGTCACCAGGTCGCGTATGGGGATGCCTTCCTTCAGCAGGTTCTGCAGAACTTTTTGCACCGTTCCGGTCGGAAGCAGTTCCGGCGTCAAATCTTCAACGACTGCCGGATAATCCTTTTTCAAGTTTTCGATCAGCTTCTTTGTATCCTGTCTGCCTAAAATCTTATCCGCGTTGCGCCGCAATATTTCTTGCAGGTGAGTCGAGAGAACTGCGGACGGCTCAACGACGGTGTATCCGCCGATCTCCGCGCGCTCCCTCTCATTCGCGCGTATCCAGAGCGCGGGCAGACCGAATGCGGGCTCTTTCACTGCGATGCCTTCTATGTGTTCTTCAACTCCCACGGCATTCATTGCAAGAAGCCGGTCCATCACGAGACGGTCGGTCGCAATAACATTGCCGCGAATCTTCACGACGTACTGGTTCGGTTCCAACTGGAGATTGTCGCGAACCCGAACCGGCGGGATCAGAATTCCAAGCTCGAGCGCCAGCTGCTTGCGAATATTGGTGATCCGATTAAACAGGTCCCCTCCCTGCGTGTTATCCACGAGGGATATCAGCCCGTATCCAATTTCAAGTTCAAGGGAATCAACCTGAACATAGTCTTCGACGCGCTCCTCCTTTTTCTCGGCAACCGGAGGAGCGGGAGCGGCGATTTTCTTTGCGGGCTTATCACGCATTGTGACGAACCCTGCCGAGCCGGCCAGACCGGACAGAAGGAGGAACGGCAAGGTCGGGAGCCCCGGAACGATAGCAAAAAGAAATAGGGCGCCGGACGCAATCAGAAGAGCTTTCGGCCTGCCAAAGAGCTGATTCCGTATTTCCTTGTCCAGTTGTGTCCCCGATCCGCCCCGCGTGACAACCATGCCAGCGGCCGTCGCCACAACGAGCGCCGGAATTTGAGTGACCAAGCCGTCGCCAACCGTGAGGAGCGTGTAGTTATGCAGTGCATCGGTAAACGAAAGCCCTTTTTGTGCGACGCCGATTATAAATCCGCCGAGAATATTAATGACGTTAATAAGCAATCCCGCGATGGCGTCTCCTTTCACAAACTTGCTGGCGCCGTCCATCGCTCCAAAGAACTCCGCCTCGCGTGCGATCTGGGAGCGGCGTTCACGGGCTTCTATCTCATTGATTAAACCCGCGTTCATATCGGCATCGATGGCCATTTGCTTCCCCGGCATCGCGTCGAGGGTGAACCGTGCAGCGACTTCCGAGATTCTTCCCGCACCCTTAACGATAACGATGAATTGGATGAGCACCAGGATCAGAAAAATCACGAACCCGACAACGTAATTTCCTTTCACCACGAACGAGCCGAAGGCATTGATAACCTCCCCCGCATATCCTTCGCCCAGAATAAGGCGCGTCGAAGCAACGTTCAATGAAAGGCGGAAAATTGTAAGAAGAAGTAGCATTCCGGGAAACACCGAAAGTTCGAGCGGGCCGTTGATATACATCGACACTAAAAGAATGAGAATGGCGGCGGTGATATTCAGTGCCAACAGTACGTCCAGCAGCATCGCGGGAATGGGAAGTATCATTAATGCGAGAATAAGAATCACGCCGGCAGCAAGGACGATATCGCTGTTCCTCCGTATGAGATTGAGGGGAGACATGCTTTTCGACGAGTCGGTAAGTTGTGGAATCGCTGTTTCCATTGACCGTTACTTCGGCTTATAAGTGTATTTCGAATTCTTCATTCTGAAAATATACGCAAGCAGCTGCGCCACCGCTTGGAACAGCTTCTCAGGGATCGAATCTCCAATGTCTACTGATTTGTACAGCGCTCGGGCGAGTACCTTGTCCTCGATAACCGGGATATCGTGTTTACGTGCGATATCCTTTATGCGTTGAGCGATAAGTTCCGCCCCTTTCGCAACCACTCTGGGTGCATCCATTTTTCCCGCTTCATACTTCAGCGCCACTGCAACGTGGGTGGGGTTGGTAACAACAACGTCCGCCTTGGGAACATCGTGCATCATTCGCTTGTAAGCGATCTGCCGCTGCACTGTTCTGATGCGTCCTTTTATCAGCGGGTCTCCTTCAGTCGTTTTCGTTTCTTCTTTGACTTCCTGTTTCGTCATTCGGATGTCCTGCTCGAATTCAAAGCGCTGGTATAGATAGTCAAAAAGAGCAAGTGCCAGAAACGCCATCCCGATCTTGAATCCTGCAGAGAGCGAAGAGCTGACGAGAAAGGTAAGGATCCCGTGCACGTCCCCGTCCATCAATGAAAGCGTGTCTCCCATTGCCCCTTGGATAGAAAAATATGCGACAAGCGCGATGACGCCAACCTTAAGGAGGTTTTTCACCATCTCGGCCATCGCGCGCCGTGAAATGATGACTTTCTTAAAGCCGGTCAACGGGTTGAGCTTATGCCACTTCACCGCAAGCGCTTCCGGTGAGAAGTAAAATCCTACTTGCGCAACGCTTGCACCAAACCCGATTACGAGAAGTCCAAGAAGAATTGGAGCGAGAAGATAAAGGCAAACGAGGATCCCCTGTACAGTATAGTAATGCACGCTTGCCTTTGAGATGACGATGGTTGATGAATTTGCGAAAACAGTCCTGGCGATTGATGAGATGTTTGTAGCAAGTGCCGCGCCTCCGAAATAGAGGATGAGCAAACCGAAAACGAGGATAAATGCCGAGTTCATCTCCGCGCTCCGTGCGACGGAACCTTTTTTTCGGCTTTCATCCCTCTTGTGCGGAGTTGCCTCTTCTGTCTTTTCCTGTGATGAAGCGGATTCTTCGGCCATAGTTAGAGTACTTTCACCAGCTCAAGAATGTTATCTTCAAATCCCAACAACAGTTTTTTAAAAATGAAAAACATAAACGGAGCGGAAGAGAACAGCACGATGAGTCCGACACCTATGCTGAGGGGAAAACTCACCACAAATACGTTCATTTGAGGCATCACACGCGCCATGATAGAGAGGCCGACGTTCGTAAGGAATTCGGCCACCATAACCGGAGCGGCGATTTTCACTGCGACAATAAACATCATCGACCCGAACGAGATCACGTGCTCAGCAAGAGGCTGGCTAAAAGCGAACGTTCCAACGGGCACTGTTGCGTACGTGAATCGCAGAGCTTCAAGGACGAAATGATGTCCATTGAGAAGAAGGAAAACCAATATTGCAAAGAGGGACATGAATTCGCCGATGATCGGCGTTTGCTCATTGTCGTCCGAGCTGAACATAGTCGCTACGGAAAGCCCGATGCTGAAGGAAATCAGTTCACCCGCGTACTGAATACCCGCGAAAAGAATTCCAAGCGCAAAACCCAGGAGCACTCCTACCAGGACTTCTTGGATAACCAGGATGAAGAACGGCAGTAACTGCAGATCCACCTGGGCGGAATGTCGTGAAATCATCGGATAGAGGATAAATGATAAGAGTGTTCCGAGCCCTGCCTTGACCTGAACAGGAATGCTTTTGTGCCCGAGAATCGGCGCCACAACAACAAGGGACGTGATCCGTGCAAAGACGACCAGAAAAAGTAGAAATTGTGTTACGTAGATTTCCATATTTTAGCGGATCAAACTCGGAATTTGACTGAAAAGGTTTATCGTGAACGTCACCATAATGTCGATGATCCAGGGAAGCGTCAGCACAACGACGATGGCCACGGCTATGAGCTTGGGAACAAACGTGAGTGTAAACTCCTGAATTGACGTTGCCGCCTGAAAAACCGAAATCACCAGACCGATGACCAGCGAGACAAGCAGGACCGGTGCCGACACCAACAACATCGTGTAGAAAGCCTCGCGAAAAATATGAATGATGAATTCTTCAGACATGAGACTCGCCTCTATTGATAGCTCGCGATCAATGAACTGACCACGAGATGCCATCCATCCACAAGGATGAATAGTAATATTTTGAACGGCATGGAGATCATTGCCGGGGGGAGCATCATCATACCCATCGACATGAGAATACTCGAGACGACAACATCAATGATCAGAAACGGAATAAAGATAATGAAGCCGATCTGAAAGCCTGTGCGTAATTCGCTGATTGCAAATGCCGGCACCACTACGTACGTCGGCACGTCATTTCTGCTGTTCGGTTTTTGCAGGTCCGCCATCTTAAGGAACAATGCAAGGTCTTCTTCGCGTGTCTGCTTGAACATGAATTCGCGCAGCGGGTCGACGCCCCGGTTGTATGCTTCAGTGAGATTAATTTTTTTGTCGAGATACGGCTGTACGGCCACAGTATTGACCCGTGTCCACACGGGAGCCATAATAAAAAATGTCAGAAACATTGCGAGGCCGACCAGGATCTGCGCCGGGGGCATTTGCGGTGTGCCGAGAGCTTGTTTTACAAAATAAAAAACAACAATAATACGCGTGAAAGCAGTCGTAAGTATCAGGATCGCAGGAGCAAGCGACAAAATGGTCATCAGCAGGAGAATCTGCAGCGTAACGGAAACATCTTCCGGCGTTGTCGCTTTGCCGACCTCGATGGAAAGTTTTGGAAGGGGCAGCGGCGTCTGTTGTGCCAATGCTTCGCTTCCGACCATGAAGGCGAGCAGAAGAACCAGCATAAGATTTTTATTCACGTGAGCCATATCGTTCAGTATTCCTCTTCCGTTTCCGGCCGTCGGTTTCCGGCGTTTCCTTTTCGATTCCTGGGGCGAAGCATTCCGATATTGCGGCCAAGATAATCGACGAATGCACTGTCGCCGTCTTTTTTCGAGGAAGAAAAACGGGGAGCGCTGTCGGCTTCGGCAATTGTGGTGTCAATCCAGTGCAGAATGTCGGCGTCCTCGATTTCACCGAGCATTGTCATACCCTCTTCCGTCATTCCCACGATGAAAATTTTATTGAGGACTTTCACCACGACGATCGAACGTTTTGGCTGAATCAACCGCTGCCCAAGCACATCCACGCTGATGAGGGTCGATGTCGCAGCTTGAAATCCGAACATGTATTTCTTCATCACAATCACAAGACCGAGCATCAATCCGAGAACTGCGACGAGCGAAGCGAGTGTTTTTAGAAGAACCCATCCCATAGTTCACTTCCCCAGATTTTTTACGCGTTCGGAAGCTTCAACAAGACTAGTGATGCGAATGGCAAAGTGCTTTTCGATGACGACGACTTCACCTTCAGCCATCTTCCGCCCGTTGATCAGAATGTCGACAGGCTCGCTTGCCAATTTCTCGAACTCGACGACCGAACCGCGCTGGAGGTCCAGAATGTCTTTGAGGGCGAGGTTCGTTCTTCCGAGTTCGATCGACACCGGGAGGCTAAGGTCAAGGAGAATGCCCATTTTCTTTTCTTTCTCCGCACCCGTCGTGCCCGAGTCGAGCTGTTGAAATTTGGCACTCTCCACCTGCACATTTCCATTTCCTGCTGCCGCTTCAAGGGGGACTTGATTTGATACTTTATTGATCTGTTCTTCCATGGTGCGTTATGCTCCTTGATTTCCGTCAATTTCAGTTCGTGTTACTTTGATTGCGGTCATTCCGTTGGATACACCCGGGCGGCCCCATAACCGAGGTTTGTTCCCGATCGTTACATGCACCTCGCCGCTGATCGGCAGATTGGTTTTCAGGATATCTCCGACTTCGAGTTCTAAAAGATCCTTCAACGTGATCGTCGTAGAGCCAAGAACTCCTACGGCTTCGATAGCCGTGTGTCCGATCGTTTTGAGGATCTCACTGGACCAATCACCTTGACCCTGCGTCCCGGTGAGTGCGTTGAAATGCTGGACATTCAATGTTGCAAGCTCCTCCTCTAGCGCAAAAGTCGGGAAACAGAGTCCCATCAGGAATTTCTGATCTCCGAAAGAGACTTCAAAGGAAACGACCAGCACAATTTCACTCGTCGGAGCGATTTGTGCAAAATCCCCTTCATTCTCATAGCGGTCTATTTTGAAGTCGAGCTCGGCGATCGTCTTCCATGATTTCTGCAAATCGACAAGAGCCCGTTGAGCGATCCCCTTGATGATACTCTGTTCGATCTTCGTGATTTGGCGCGCTCGTTTTTCACCGTCCGTCGATCCACCCAGCAGACGGGATACCATCGCCATAACCAACTGCGGACTAAACTCCAACAATGCAAACGCATCCGTGTCCGAGATCCGAAAGACGTAGAGGCAACTCGGGCTCGGAATCGACAGGACATATTCCGAATAAAAAAGCTGGTCAACCGAAGTGACAACGACTCCCACCGTCGTTTGAAGGCGTGAAAGAAGATACGACGCGAACGATTCGCTGAAATTCTCATGCACGGCTTGCAACGTGCGCAATTGATTTTTTGAAAGCCTGTGCGGAAGGCGAAAATCAAAAGTGATAATCTCTCGTTCGGTTTTCGTGCCGGGGATAGGCGGCGGAGTACCTTTCGGTGCATCGACGGGAATGCCCGAAAGAAGGCTATCGATCTCTTGTTGCGAAAGAATTTCAGCCACGGTCCGACCCTTACTGAATGATGAACTTGCTGAAGTACACGTTGCGGAGCCTGCCAGCTTTAAGAAGGTCTCCGACTCTTTTCGATATTTCCACCCGCAACAGCTCCCGCTGTTGAATACTCACCAACTCATCCAACCCCTTGCTGGTCAGAATTGAATTGAGAAGATCCCTCACCTGGACTTCCTTTTTTTCAAGTTCCTGCTGCGCCTCGGGCGTCGAGACTTCGATGCCCACTGTGGTGAGAAGGAAGCGCGTCCCATTCGTCCCGGCAGGATTAATAATAACGTCTTTGATAAGAAATATATTCTGCGTCGCGGATTCTGTCTTTTGGCTTTCTTCCCCCGCTTTTGGTGTGCTGTTTTCTGTGTGACCAGCCGGCGCAAAAAATTTTGCTATAAGAAAGTAGACAATAGCCAACTGCACGAAAAAAATCGGGACACCGATCATGAGATTTTTTTTTGAAAAAAAGGAAGGCGCCGATGCCTTCACTGCCGGTTCTGAATTCTGCGTTGAGGATTGATTGGTGGTGGGAAGTTCTTTTGCCATGGTTTCCGATTGTTTTTCACTACAATCGGCAAATCATGTGCCATGTGTTCGACTGTCAAAAAGGGTCAGGAGGTGAGTAAATGCCGTGGTTTAGAAGAATTGTGAAAAGCTCGGCTTGGATTGTGCGGAGCCCTGGTGGAGAATATCAGACATCTGGAGAATAATCCTCTCCATGCTTTAGCTTGTCTTTTTGACGACCCTGCCGCCCAGACACTTGCGCCGGAATGCCACCACCTTATCGATCACTTCGTCAACCGATTCCTTCACCAACAGCTTTTTGCCCGTTGTGGTGGTGATCATCGTGTCCGGAGTCTGTTCCACGAACTCTATCAGGTCAGCGTTAATAACGATCATTTGATTGTGAAGCCGCGTTACCTCAATCATAGGTATTCCTTCGCAGTTTACTTAGAGGAGTTTTTGTGCTGCACGAAATAGGCACCTTTTCCCCCTCATGAGCCACTGTCCAGCAACCGCAAGTGTGAGCTTAAAAAAAGCGGGCGGCCTCACCGGGAGACCGCCCGTGTTCGATTACTTACCTCTTCAGACTGACTACTTCATCCAAGAACTGATCGGCCACGGTAATGACGCGCGCGTTGGCTTGAAATCCGCGCTGTGCGGTGATCATGTTCGTGAATTCTTGAGCAAGGTCAACATTGGATTGTTCCAAAGAACCTGAAACGATGGTAGACCCTGACGACCCGCCTGCTGCATTGATCGTTGGTGAACCGGAGTTCCCTGAAGCATTAAACATGTTGCCGCCTGCATTTGTGAGGCCGTTCGGATTGTTGAAACTGGCAAGCAGCACTTGCCCCATTGTTACGCTGGCGCCGTTCGAGAACGTCCCGACAATTTTTCCTCCTTGGTCTACGGTAACTCCATTCAGAGTTCCCGATGTGTAACCATCCTGCGACTGGGGAGAAATAGCTGAAGTCCCGCTGTTCTGTGTAATTCCAGCGAAGGCATTCATCGTGCCAGCATTCAGGTCCACGGAAATCGCCGACGCACCGTCGTTGGGGGATATTTTGAGTCCTGTTGATGCGTCATCGTACGTAAATGATTTCAAGGTACCGTTCGAATTAAAATCGATCTTTCCGGTTTGTCCGGCTGTAATAGTTGCAGGAGCGGGGGCTTCCGCGGACCATGTCCACTCGTTCGGCGTCGATGTCTTGGTGAATTTAACCGATAACGCATGCGAATTGCCTAACGAATCGTAAACCGTTACAGACGCATTCGTCGAGTCTGCCGCTTTCGAGAGGTCTGCTACAAACGTGCTTGCGCCGGCGCTCTGTGTCAAACCAGTCGAGGTTATATCCACGGAAATCGAGGGAGCATTGTCTGTGGGTTTCAATGTAATTTTCGCCGGAGTAAACGTTGCCAATGCGCCGGTCAACGGGTTAAAGGTCGCTGTACCTGCTCCTCCGACCACCGTTCCGCTCGGATCCGTGGTTGCTACGCTCCATGTGTCGGCTGCAGTCTTCGTTAGAGTCATCGTAACGTCGTGAGCAACACCGAAATCATCCGTTACCGTAAACTGTTGATTGACTGTGCCGCCGACGATAGTGCCCGAATCAATATTACCGGTGATCTCAGCGTTGGCAACTGTCGCCGTTGAATCGAGGTTGCCGGCGAGCTTCACGTTCGTCGTGGCCTTTGCGGGAGATATCTGGTCGAGGTCAATTTTCAGGTTTTGAAGCTGAGTCCCGGGTGTGATGACGCCGCTCGCCGATGCCAGCGTCCCCTGCAGGATTGCGCCCGATCCTGGGTTAACGAATTGTCCGTTTGCATCCAGCTGAAATGTTCCCACCCTGGTATAGCGTGTAGTTCCGTCCTGGTTTACTGCAAAGAAACCGTTTCCTTGAATAGCGAGGTCGGTTGAAACGCCTGTCGATTGGAGAGTTCCCTGGGTGAATTGTGTATCGACGGTATTGACCGCAACGCCGAGACCAACCTGGACCGCGTTCGTTCCGCCGCTGTTTCCTTCCGGTTGGCTTGCGTTTTGAAGAGTCTGCGCGAAAGCTTCGCTGAATGTTGCCCTGCCGGCCTTGAATCCGATTGTGTTGATGTTGGCGATGTTATTCCCGATTACGTCCATCATAAGTTGATTGTTCTGTAATCCGGAAACGCCTGCGAAGAGAGATCTAAGAAATGCCATAATGAATACCCTCCTTAGGGATATGTATTGTTGATTGTCAAACCTCTGTCATTCGGTTTGACCGGAGGGGCTTCCTCAGCACCTCGCATTGGCGATGTGCTGAAGTCCAGCCCGTTTTGAGTTAGTGAATTAGAAAGTGAAACACTTCATGATGCAATAATTGCACTGTCGATATTTGTAAAAACGTTATCTTTCAAATGCGCGCTATCCATCGCTGTAACCACTGTTCGATTCTTCACGCTGACGACAAAAGCCATTTCCCGCAAGAGTACCAACGAGTCCTTCGCTCCTTTCTCATCGGCCTTCGTCACTGCGCTGGAGAGATGAGCCATGTCGTCGTCGCTCAACTGTATGTTGCGGGAATCGAGCCTCTGCTGCGCATGTTTGGAAAATTTTAGTCCGTTAAGTTCCTTCGAGAGGACGGTATCGAAGGAACGCTCTTCCGGCAGGCCGATTACCGGACGCTCCTTCAACCCATCGACTCCTCCTATTGGCAGGAACGGGACATTTATGCCATTAATCGTCTCAGCCATATTCTACTCTTGTGATATTTCAAGTATGTCAGAAAGCGGAACTTCCATTCCATCAACTACAAACACCGTGCCGTCTGATTTGAAGCGAACACCGGAAACGGTTCCGTAAATAAACGGCGACGGGGTAATCGACGCACCGCTGCTGTCGGTCGCTTGAACGGAGAATTTGTACGTCCCCGCACCGGCTTGGTTTCCTGAATTGTCCGTCCCATCCCAGGCGAACGATTGGTCGCCGTTTCCGGTCGGTGCGCCTTGAATTGTCTTCACGACGTTTCCCGCGCTGTCGGTGATACTGACAGTAACCGTGTCGGCAGCGGATGGGAGGTTGTAGCCCAGTTTTGCAGCACCGGTCCCGCTGTATTGGAATGAATTGGTCGTCGCGCGAACATCCTTCCCGATAAAAGTTGCCGCGAGATCATTATTGATAGACTGCGTAAGAACGGAGTTCGCTGTAATGCTCTGCCCTAACTCAGTGTTGATGTTGGTCAATTGTTCGACGGAACTGAATTGAGCCAACTGAGATGCAAACTCGGTTCCGCTCATCGGATTCATAGGATCCTGATACTGCATCTGCATTGTCAGCAACTTGAGAAAATCATCCTCTCCGAGAACCGGAGTAGAACCGCTTTGTGCAGCGGTTGCCGACGAAGGAGCGCTCGATAAAGCAGAGCTAATGGTTTGAACTTGTGTAGCCATGGCGGCATCCTTTACATGATTAATTCAATTGTGTTGTAACCCATCGTGCGAAGGGATTCGTACTGACCGAGGGCGGTCACATCCGGCATGTCCCTTTGCTGGGATTTTTGCTTCGGCTTGTTCTGGCCGGATGAACTTCCAAACGCCGCCTGGCCGTCGGCGACTATGTCGATGCGTTGAACCTCGATCCCCCGTGAAAGAAGTGTATCGTGCAGCTGTGCGACGTTCGCATCAAGTACAGCCTTTACATTCACATTGTTGACATTAATTTGCGCCGAAACTTTTCCATCGTCCATCTTTACTTTCATCACTACTTCTCCGAGAGACTCGGGTTTCATTGCTATACGCACTTCGGACGAATTGTTGTGGAGGTTTAGCGAAAGATTCTTGGAGACCTGATCCATAATCGTTTGTTCCAGGTTTCCCGTTGTTAAACCGGACTGGTTCGGAAGAGAAGCAGCAGAGCTCTGAACGCTGTCTGCTTGACGAAGAGGAGTAAGCTGCTGGTTGTGTAAGCTGGAGAACTGGCTCGTCATTCTCGCTAAAAGCTCTGTTTGAGTAGCGGGCCCGGAAAGAGTCTTGTTGTCAATAGCAGGCGTTGCTGCGAGCGCGGCTTCATTCTTGGCCGCCGGATCAACGACAGCAGATTGAACGGCATCGCTGTCTGTTCCGGTAATTGCGGGGTCGGCGATTTTTTCTTGAGGATGGAACTGTTCATTTGTGTCAGAGTTTTTTCCTGCGGCCGGTTCTGATTCAGTCTTTACGACTTCACGCAATGCGGGCGCTGCACCTTTTGTCGTTCCTTGCACATCTGTTTCTTGCCCCTTCTCGATTCTTCCTTTAGCATCAGGATGATTGGCCGGAACAGAAGCGATATCTTTGCGGCTGAGGTTTTGTACCTGGGCAACGTCGCTATCCCCTGCACTCGAAGCCTTCGGCGACGGCGACCTCACCGGTATTGAAGAAGGATCTTCCGGCCTGTGCATACCAACTGATTTCGGAGCGAGAACAGTCTCCTTGAATGCAGTCTTGAATGATACTTCATCCTCAAACGGAAGGATGTTTTCTTGATGGCTCAGATTCACCTTAGATGATTCGCCTTTACTTTTTCCCGCCTCGCTGGTGAAGGTTTTCTCGTCTGCGACCGATTTGCTTACCCCGTCCTGCTGTTTTGGATTCGGCGGCGCGGTTTCCGAAAGATCGTTATCGGGAACAAGGATTGATTCCACAACTCCCGACTGTATCGTCGGCTTCAAAGATGAAGAAGCCAGCGGAGAGGAAGTAGATGACGGCTCCACAGCCTCTAGAGGATTGTTGGAACTTTCTTTCTGCAGCAATACCCTACTCGATTCCAGATTGCCCAATGCCGGTATCGGCTCCAACAATGAAGATGATGCTGTTGACAAAGGCACAGCTATAACTTCAGGATTGGCAAAGCTTTCGGTTTGCGGCAGCACTACATTTGATTCCACACTACCTGCCGGTTTCGAAGACTGCAAGACCGAATATGGAGGTTTTACAACCGCTGCGGGGTTGCCGGCGCCTTCGCTTTGCAACTGTCCGGTGATTGCTTCTCCATCCCCTGATTTTGATCTTGGCGTCGAAGATGAAGAAGCCGGAGACGAAGCAAACGCCGAAGATTCCATAACCATTGCACGGCTACCGAAACCTTTATTTTGCGTTCGTCCGCTATTCGAATCGACAGATCGCACAAAAGACTGACTCTGGTTGGTTAAGTTAAAATCAGCGTTCTGGTTCACGTTCATCATCGAGCCGGGAGAGAGAGTCTTGACCGCTTCGTCAAAATGCATTTGCGGCCTTGCGGGTTGAGTTGGAGTTTGAGCCGGCTGCGGACTATCGGCAACGGGCTCCACACTTAACGAGTGTAAATCCATTGACGTCTCTGGATTACTCGCATCACTTCGTACCGCAGAAGATGCTTGTTCCGGACTCTCTATCACATCCTTCACAACAGAAAAGACTTCCTCCTCCACTGGCAACATCGGTCGGATATTGGTTGCCTGTTCAGCATTCGTCTGTAAAACTTTTCCGGTCGGCTTCGCGTCACCCAGCGTCGGTACCGGATTCAAAGATGAAGAAACCAGAGACGACGTAAATGACGAAACTTTTTGAGTCGCAACGGCAGCGATATCATTGACGCTCACAATCTGAACTTTAGAAACATCGCGATCCCCTGCACTCGGAGTCTTCGGCGATGACAAACTCTCCGGTATTGACGGAGAAACTTCCGTCGTTTGCATATCAGTTGATTTCGGAGCGAGAACTGTATCCCTTGATGCGGCCTTGAATGGTACTTCAGGCGTAAGCGGAGGGATGCTTTCTACGTTACTTGAATTTACCTTAGGCGATCTTACGTCTGCCACCGCTATATTCGCGCCAGGTTGAGAAATCGGATTCGGAAGTACGGTCGACGAAGGATCATTATCGGCGATAAACATTGATTCCGTTTCATTTAACGTCAGTGCCGGCATCGAAGACGGCGAGATTGGAGATGAAGATTCTGCAAACGCAAAACGATTGCTTGAGCTTTGGCTTTGCGGCAGGACAAGACTCGATTCCACATCAACCGACTTAACCGTCGGCCTTGATGACGGAGGTGGTAATGTTGAGAAAGTTGCGGCAACCAATTCACGATCCCCCGCGATTCCATATTGTAACTGTCCTTCGATTGATTTCGCGTCAACCAAAGTCAATAACGGCTTCGAAGATGAAATAGATGCAAAAGACTCTGCAGCCACTTCGCGACTGCTATAAGTTACGCCCTGTGATATTCTATCGGTTGATTTCGAATCAGCGAACATCGATGTTGGCTTCGAAGATGAAGAAACCGGAGATGAAGCAGGAGCCGTCTTGAACGATTCTTCAGGCTCGGATGGAAGGACGCTTTCTTCGTAACCTGAATTCTGCTTGGATGCTACACCGTTGCTTTTTCCGTCTTCATTCGTGAATGTTTTTACGTCCACCACGATTTTGTTCAGGCCGGCTTGCTCCATTGGATTCGATTGCGCGGTTCCCGAAGGATTTTTGCTGGTGACAAGTATTGATTCCACATCATCCAACATAAATTGGGGCGTCGAAAATGAAGAAGCCGGAGATGGAGCAGTCACCGACGATTCCGCAACCATTACACGATTAACGAAACGCCGATTTTGTGATTGTCCGCTATTCGAATCGGCAGATCGAGCTAAAGGCTGACTCTGGTCGGTTAGGCTCAAATCAGCGTTCTGTTTTATATTCGTCATCGAGCCCGGAGAGAGAGTTTTTCCAGCTTCATCAGCATTCAATGGCGGCCTTGCGGGTTGAGTAGGGGTTTGACCTATCACCGGCTGCGGACTATCGGCATCGGACTCCACATTTACCGAGGGTAAACCGATTGACGTCTCTGGATTACTCGCAGTAATTTGTACCGCAGAAGATGCTTGTTCCGGACTCTCGGCCACATCCTTCGCAACAGAAAGGACTCCATCCTCCACCGGCGGCATCGGAGAAAGAACGCCCGCTTCTTTTGCTAAAGGTGAAGTCATCACAACAGCTTCAGAGCAACCATCATTTTTTAAGCCCGCTTCACTATCAACAGGCATGATATTAAGATCACGATATTGGTTACTCTGAAGCATGGCAAAAGCAGCGCCGCGGAAAGCGATTCCATTGTCAAAGACTTTTAATCCTGGATTTTTCGTGAACTTCAATTCCAAATCACCAGCCGCCGGTTTAGCAAGCTGGCGGCTGTCAATCGAAAATTGTCCTGCGTTATTCACGGGCTCCTGTGAAACTGCAGACTTCGCAATTTTCAATGCGCTCCCGGCGAAAAGCTGAAGGAGCATCGGCAAAAAGAGCGATTGCTGCTGCAGAGGAGCCGCAGGTGTGGATGACTCCTGACCCGCTGCAATATTCCTTTGGCCGCTCGAAACAAGCCCGAGAATATTTAAGATATTCATTCTATGCCCTGTTGGTAATTATCTCATCATCCGGGCTGCAATCCGGGGCTCCATAGCACTGAGTATTTTTCCCGCTTGTTTTTTCTTCACTGCCATTAACACTTTTTTTGCCTCAGCTACTTTGAGATTTTGGAGGATGCGTGCAGCGTCTTCCGCGCTCATAGACTCGAGCATTTTTGCCATCCCTTTTATTTCTTTCGTGCGGGCGCTATCAGCAGAAATATTTTGCGTTGCCAGTTTTTGTTCTAAGGAAGCCTCTTTCCGGATCTCGGCTTGAAGCCTTTCCGAGAGGGCTTTGAGACTGTCTCTTGACGAGGAGACAACTACGCTTGGAGCACTTTCTGAAACGCTTGACGTGGCCGCAACAACGCTTGCAGCGATCTCCGAAGCGGTTGAGTCTCTTGGTGCAACGCGGGAAGTGTCAGCCACAGAAATGACGGAATCGGTTTGTTTCGCGGATCTGGCAGGCAGGTCGGAATTTTGGCGGTTGAGAACTGAAAAGACCTCAGGCTTCACGAAATAGAGAACCAAAACAACCTGCACCGCCAGTATGAGGGTCACAATCCACAAAACCAGATATCTCACTCCTTGCTTCATTCCTTACAACTCCTTGGTGACTCGTTGTGCAAGCACATCGATGAGGCGCTGTTCCTTTCGGTCGGCCTCCTTCACAATTTCTGCATGCCGCCGCTGATCCAGGTTCTCAACCATTTGTTTCGCCTGTGTTCTCTCGACGAGCTCGGAGCGCTTGTCGTTTGCTTGACCCTGAATTTCATCGACTCTTCTTTCCTTCTGGCGGATTTCGGTTGAGAGAGTCCTGAGAAATGCGCGGCTCGTCTGTAATTCCAGCGCCCTCGATTTGGAAATGCGAACAGCCTCCGTCATGGCATTTTCTCTCGTATCGTTCAGCTCGGATAGCGCCGCTTGTTCCCGGTCCTTGGAGTGAAGAAGATGAACGAGTTCCTCGTGCGCCTTCTTCTCCTGATATTTTTTTACTTTGAGTACAGTCGCGAGGCCCGTATCTACGAATTGCATGTATTCCACCAAGAAAAATTATGGTTAAATGAATTTAGAAACGATTCAAGCTGCCGTTTTCGGATTGCCTGCCATATTTGGCGGGGTGCTCAAATTCTCCGATGCCTCGTTTTCCCTCATTCTGTATTCCTGAGCTCGAAGAACGTGAACAAGCCGGGTCAGGCTCAGAACTATGAGAATATAAGCTATGCAGATGGCTGCGATTGTCATACAACATCCCTTCTTCCTCTGGAGGATTCACACAGGCGCCCTGCGGAACCTCATCTCTTCGTTTTGTTATCACTATGGAAATACGTGATCGATTCATTTTATGGTTTCATCAGTGAAATTAACCGTTCGATGCTTTCAGTCATATCTTCCTTTTCATCAGGAGCCTGACGGAGAAAAGTCCTAATTGATTCAATTTTGGATATTGCCACGTCGATTCGCGGGTTGCTGCCTTTCACATATGCACCGATATTGATAAGGTCCTCAGCCTCGCGATAGGTCGCCATCATATCCAACAACCGCTGTGCCGAGTGGCGATGCTCGGGAGTCGTAATCGCCGGCATTACCCTGCTGACGCTTTCGAGAACGTCGACCGCGGGATAATGTCCCGCCGAAGCAAGTCGGCGTGAAAGAACAATGTGGCCGTCCAATATCGAGCGGACGGCATCTGCTACCGGCTCATTCATATCGTCCCCCTCGACAAGAACCGTGTAAAGGCCTGTGATGCTTCCCCTTTTCGCGTTTCCGGCCCGCTCTAAGAGTTTAGGAAGAATTGCGAAGACCGATGGGGTGTATCCTTTTGTTGTCGGCGGTTCGCCGATCGCAAGCCCGACTTCACGCTGGGACATTGCAAGACGCGTGACCGAATCCATAAGGAGCATCACGTCTTTTCCCTGATCGCGAAAGTACTCGGCAATACTTGTCGCCATGAACGCCGCTTTAATCCGGATCAATGCAGCCTGGTCGCTCGTTGCCACGACGACAACCGAACGCTTCAGCCCTTCCGCCCCAAGTTCCCGGTCAAGAAATTCGCCAACTTCTCTTCCACGCTCGCCGACCAGAGCTATGACGTTTACGTCTGCACTGGTATCACGGGCAATCATTCCGAGCGTCACACTTTTTCCGACACCGCTCCCGGCAAAAATTCCTATCCGTTGCCCTTTGCCGCACGACAACAAGGAGTCGATGGACCGGATCCCGGTGACAATCGGCTCGGTAATGCGGCGCCGCTCCAGAGGACTCGGCGGGGCATTGTAGATTGACCGGGTTTCAGACGTTTGAAGAGAACCCTTTCCATCGATGGGCTGACCAAGGCCGTCGATAACCCGCCCGAGAAGCATGTCACCGACACTCACGGAAAGCGTTTTCCCCGTCGCAACAATTTCGCTGCCGGGACTCACTCTGTTCGCTTCTCCGAGGACCATTGAAAGCACGCGATTATTCCTGAAACCAACGACCTCGGAGAGACACACATCCTCTCCTCCTTTCGACTTAACGATACACACTTCGCCGAGCGACGAATTCGGTCCGATGGATTCGATCACCAACCCGATTACTTGTGTAACACGCCCGTTGACCTTAATCAAGTCGAGGTTGCGAAGTCTTGCAAGATAGCCGTCGAAATTATTGAAGAGGTCGTACTTTCTTCCCTCGACTGTCTCAAGTTCGCTGTCCACCGCAGTGCGGTAGTCTTGGCTCATGAGGTTGTCCATTACGTCCGGTACATTCTCAGATCGCGTCATTGAGTGTTCTCCAGCAATGCAGCTTCGATTTTTTTCAATTGAGTTGAGATACGAGCGTCCACGTTTCCGGAATCGCTCTCCAGGATACATCCTCCACGCTCCACTTTTTCATCCGCCTCGATAAGCATGTCGCGCAGCGAATCCGACCCCGATGCGACGGATGCGCGATGGTCCCTGACCATCGCTTCGTCTACCGGATTCACACGGACCTTAATGTGGTCGACCCCGAGAACGCGGCGCAATCCCTCTTTGATCTGTTGCAGCACCACCGTGTTATCAAGGATGACCTCCCTGCGCAGAATTTGCTCGGCAACGGCAAGCGTAAAACGGATGACGATCTCTTCCGATTTTTGCTGTAGGTTGGAAAATTCTTTTCGGATGTTTCCCATGAGTGATTCAAGCTGCACGATGACCTTGAGCGTTGTTTTTTTACGTTCATCGCTCACGCGCGATTCAAACTCTTCCCGCATTCTTTTTTCTACCGATTTGCAGCCGTCTTCATACCCGCGCTTGTATTCCTGGTCGAGTGAGCGCTGTATCATCCCGTCGCCATCGACCGCTCTCCGTTTCATCAGGACTGTTGAGACCATCTCTTCGTCAACGAAGGCTGCCGGCGTCTCAAGCGAGTTCATCGGGATCCCCTCGTAGTTCGGAGTGAGCTGCGGAAACGGGAGTTCGCTCACTTCCTGCCGTGTTAACCGCGCACGCCCTGCGGGCTTGTGCAATTTGATGATCTCAGACAAACACTTCCTCCTTGCCGCCCCTTCCGGCCACAACAATCTCGCCTTGATCTTCGAGTTGTTTGACGATCTCGACGATCCGCGTCTGCGCCATTTCTACATCTTTGAGGCGAACGGGGCCCATGTACTGCAATTCTTCTTTCAGGAGTTCTTGCGCTCTTTCGGACATATTGCTGAAAATCTTTTGCTTCAATTTCTCTTCAGAAACTTTCATGGACATCGCCAGGTCCTTCTTATCGACCTCGCGAAGGATACGCTGGATGCCTTTGTCATCGACGAAGAGCAAATCTTCGAAGAGGAACATCAACCGTTTGATTTCTCCGGCGAGCTGTGGGTTTTTCTGTTCGATGCTCTCAAGAATGACTTTTGCTTCAGCGGTGCTGCAGCGATTAAGAATTGCGGCGACCGATTTTGTTCCTCCGAGCGAACTCATGCTCTGGCTGATCTCTGCCTCCGCAATATCTTCGAGCACGTCCTCCATTTCCGAGAGAAGCGCTGGGTTCACCTTGCCTAACGTAGAAATCCTGAACGTCACGTCGTTTCGCAGTTCGTCCGAGAATTCGGTAAGAACCTGCGCGGTTTGTTCGGGGCTTAGGTTCGACAGGATGAGAGCAATAGTTTGGGGATGTTCTTTTTGGAGGAATCCGGCAAGCTGTTTCGAATCTGCTTTCTTCAGCATATCGAAACCGGTCACGTGAGAGAGTACTTTCACTTTTTCCAGAACGTCGGCGGCTTTGGCGAAACCGAGCGTGTGCTCGAGCAGCTGCTGGGCATAATCCAATCCGCCTTGGACAACATACTGCTGCGCGACAATGAGTTGGTGAAACTCGTCCGCTACGTTGTCGATGACCTGTGAAGGGACACCCCGGACATTAGTGATCTCCAGGGTCAGGTCTTCTATTTCCTGCTGCGTTAATTTGCGCATTACTCGTGTTGCCGCTTCGACGTCGAGCGAAAGCACAAGCAACGCTGCTTTTTGTCTGCTGGATAATTGAGTTTCTGGCATTCTTGTCGTTTACAGTTATTCTTCTGCCAACCACACTTTGAGCAAGCGCGCTGCATCGTCGGGCTTGTCATTAACGTACTCGGCGATACGCTTTCGTTTTTCCGACCGGAGGAGCGCTTCCTCAGATATTTCATCCTCGGGAGATGGAAGGTGAATCGCGGCTCTCTTCGAGATTAAAACTCCCTCGGGCGTCCGGAGTCCATACGCCGCTTCTGAATCTTTCGAATGGACAACGGTTTTATTTACAAGCGACCGTATGATGAAGAGCGCTGCCAGCATGAAACCGACGAGGAGGACTTTTTCGCCTATGTCGTACCAGTTCGCGTACGGCTCATCTTTGTAGACAAGGTCTTCCTGCTGCAATGCATTGCCAAACTGCAGGTTGACGACTGAAATTTCATCGTTTCGCTGCGGCGTATATCCTACTGCCCGTTTAATGATATCGGTCAGCTGGCCGATCTCTTCCTGTTTCAGAGGAACATATTCGGAAGTTTTCTGGCCGTTTTTTTCAACCGTCTTCTGCGTCCCGTTGATCATTGCGGCAACGGATAACCGCTTTATCGATCCGACGCTTTCGATAATATGCTCGACTGTTTTATTGACCTCGTAGTTCGTGACCGAACTCGTCCGCGTGGATGGGGGAAGGGAATCGCTCACCGAGCTTTTTTCTTCCGACGTCTGCTCGCTTCGAACTGCCGTGTTTTCAGGGTCGTACTGTTCAAGATTCTTCTCCGCCTGCGTGAAATCCAAATCTGCATTCACCTGCACTAAAGCATTTCCTGCACCGACAACCCCTTCCAGCAAACCCTGAGCCTTTTGTGAAAGATACGACTCGACCTTTTGCTCAAGCTCGTACTGCGTCGAGCTGAGCGCGGTCAATGAATTCGGCTTTGTGTTATCAGACAAAAGAACGCCGCGGGAATCTACGATGGTAACATTGTTCGATTCCAATCCTTCAACGCTGCTGGCAACCAGATGAGAAATACTTTGAATCGTTTCGTGTCTCAGCGGCTTGCCCGACTTCAATTTGAGAACAACCGAGGCGGTAGCCGTTTTTTCGTCTTCTTTGAAAAGCGCTTTCTCTGGAACAACGATATGAACACGGGCGCCCTCGACTTCGTCGAGTTCCAAAATTGTGCGGGCGAGTTCTCCTTCGAGTGCACGCCGATAATTGATCTTCTGCACAAAATCGGATATTCCCAAGTTTGTCCTGTCAAAAATCTCGTACCCGATAACGCTCGTCTGCGGAAGGCCCTCGCCGGCCAGCGAAAGACGGAGGTCATAGACCTGCTGCTTCGGTACCAGGATTGATCTTCCTCCGTCCTCGAGAGAGTATGGCACGTTCTTCTCTTTCAGTTTATCTACAATCTTTGATGCATCCTGCGGGCTCACGTTGCTGAAGAGGGTTGCGTATGAGGGGCGGTTGATGACATTCACAAGACTTGAAACCGCGATAACCGAAACCAACGCAACTGTGCCAAACATGACACGCTGACGGAATGTAAGTCTCCGAAAAAATTGGGTAAGCTGGTTTACCGATTGGGTCTCTGCCATGCGCTATACCTGAATTCTCATTATTTCTTGATACATGTCGATTGTTTTGTTGCGGATTTCCATAAGCAGGTCGAAACTCGTCCGTGCCTTCTCAACGGCGATCATCACATCGTGAAGGTCGGTTCCTTCGCCGGTCACCATACTCTCAACAGCCTTGCCCGCCTCGGATTGCAGATTATTGACGTCCGAGATTGCCTGGGTGAGAGTCTGCCCGAACGACGTCCCCGATTCTTTGAGAACTTTGTTGACATCGCTGCCGTTCGCCGGCGCTCCGATGTTTGGAAGAAGTGTCAATGCCTGACTGAGTTTCATGGCGTTATCCTTTACGATCGACGACAGTGCCCAGCGACGAAGCAGACCGGGATCCGTCTTGCCGGTACAGCGAGTATGCTTCAAGTTCCGGCGCTGCAGTCGGGAAAAGTTCTTCGAAATACGTTTGCTCAGCGCGTGTGAGCGTCGCACTCGGACTTGTCTGCCGAGCTTGAAGTGCTTTGCCTTCCCCGGCTTTCTCGAATTCTTTTTGCCATTGCTCCGGTTGAACGGTAGAGTTAGGCTTCGCCGGAATAGTCTGAATTGCGGAGGATGAAACCTCGTTCACTTCCATCGTCAAATCTCCAATGCGTCTTTGGCGCTCGTTTTTGCTGCATCGATTGCAGTGACATTTGCTTCGTAGGAACGGGTTGCTGAAATCATATCAACCATCTCTGTGATGATATTTACGTTGGGCATTTTCACATACCCTTTAGCGTCAGCATCCGGATGTCCGGGGTCATAGACCATCTTGAACGGAGAGTTATCGGCCTGTTCAATCGATTCAAGGCCGTTGCCGACGGTCTCTTGTGTTGTCGACCCTTCGGCGACATCCGAAATGTGCTGCTCATTTGTCACGGCAAGTTTCACATTCATCGAATTCAATGTTGTGGAAAATGATTGTCCCGCTCCTGCTTTCATGGTAACTATTTTGCGTTTGTACGGACCGCCGTCCTCTGTTTTTGTCGTTTCCGCATTCGCCATGTTCTCGGCGATAGCGTTCATCCGTTTGCGCTGGGCTGTGAGACCCATAGCACTGATATTGAAACCGGAGAAGAGCTTATCGATCTTCATGATTGGCCCCGAATGCTGTCTTGTATGTCGCGAAAGGTTTGCGTAAGAAGCCGCGCTGCAAACTTGAATCGAATCTGGTTCTTTGCAAGGCCCGCCATCTCGTTATCGATATCGACGTTATTGAGTCCGCTTGCAAGAGGATCACCGCTCAGCGAATTCTCGGATGGACTCTCCACGATGCGCGGACTTCCGATACCGGGATCAGCCGTCGCTCCAGCAATGTGGCCTTCATCGGTAACTGCCTGTTTGATAGCGCCTTCCTGCATCGCTCCGGTAATTTGATCCTCAAAAGAGACGCTCTTAGAACGATATCCGGTCGTGGTGATGTTGGCAATGTTAGATGAGATGACTTTTTGTCGGAGAGAATAAACATCCAGCGCTTTTCCGAGAAGCGGGACCTTGGTAGTATCAAAAAGTTTCACTGCAGTTCCTTCACAAAGGTAAGAGGAGTCGCAATAGAGTTGTTCAAAAGCTAAATGCCAAGGCTGTCGTACCAGCCTTCGTAGCGGACCGCGTTGTTGCCCCGGGCGTGCCTTTTGCCGGCGAGAAGAGCGAGAACGGCAAACATCGCGGTGAACACGCCGACGATCAGCCCAAATTCTTTTCTTCCTATGCTTATCGATTCCATTTTTTCTTTGTGTTTGGTTCGTCTCGATTTGCAAAAATATTCGACAAGAAGAATGCCAAAGAATGATCGGGGAATTGTTTCGGTATTGCGGGGTTTTGGATACTTGGAGAGGAAGTGAAAATGAGTGTGATGGTTAATATGAGGCATGTGGCAGCTAATCACCATCATACTCAAGCCGAATTTCGGAATGCCGCCCGCAGAGACACACAATCTCCACGCTTTCGATAATCTCTCCGTTGCGGTGCAGAATAACTCCCGGCTGGTCCCCTTCGGTTGCTTCAACCTCAATTTTCCTCGCTGTTCCTGAATCTACTGAATCGGCTTTCAGGATGTTTCCTCTTCTCCCCTTCTTCGTTACCTGTACATTCTGGAAAGATGCAAAATCAATGAACGAAGTGGGCTCGTGTTCACTAGTTTTTCTCATCAGTCGTCTCCTTGTATAACTTTGACAATGGTCTCGGGCATATCACGCAGCGATACAACAACGTTCGCAATCCCTTCATCGACCGCGGCTTTCGGCATTCCGTAGACGACGCACGATTCCTCGTCCTGCGCAATAACATACCCTTGATTCTTTTTGATTAGCTTCAATCCTTCCAGGCCGTCCTTCCCCATTCCCGTCATGATTACACCAAGCAAAGGACCGTTGATAGTCTCGGCGGCGGACGTCATCATAATATCGGCAGAGGGATGGTATAGAGTGCTTTTCGGTTCGTCCGTTACCCTGACACGAATAGTCATTGCCGACCGCGCGAACGTCATGTGTTGTCCGCCGGGAGCAATGAGCACAACTCCCGGTTCCATAGCATCGCCGTCTGCGGCTTCCTTCACATGCACCTGGCTTAGGCCATCAAGCCTTTCCGCGAGCGATTTTGTGAAGTGCGGGGGCATATGCTGCACAACGGCAATCCCCACCGGAAACTTTTCCGGAAGTTTTGGTATTGTTTCCAACAGAGCAAAAGGTCCTCCTGTTGAGATTCCGAGGACTACTGCTTTAAAGCCGCCGTGCTTTGGAGGGATAAAGGGAGTCCGTAGAGCTGCGGGCCTATTTGCAACAGGCCCTCTGATGTGCTGATTGGCCGTTCGGATCCGCTGAAGCCGAAAAACGAGTGAACGGCTGCGGACTATCTCTTTTACTTTTGAAATAAGTTCCGCTTTTATTTTGACGATATCGAGCGAAACGTATGAAAGCTCCTTCGATATAAAATCGACCGCGCCAAGAGCAAGCGCGTCGAGGGTCGCTTGTGCGCCTTCTGTTGTCAGCGAACTTACCATCAACACCGGAAGGGGCATCTCTTTCATAATAATGGCGAGGGCTTCAAGTCCGGTCATCACGGGCATTTCAATGTCCATCGTGACGAGGTCCGGTTTGAATTCCCTGATTTTTTCGATCCCTTCTTTGCCGTCCCGGGCTGTGGCAACGACCTTGATTCCCGGGTCGGATTCAAGCAGCATCGCCAGAGATTTTCTCATAAACGCGGAATCGTCGACTACAACCACGCTGATAGTTCCGCTCATACGGGTACCTGTTTCTCCGACCGCATCGATTCCGGCCGCTCCGAACATATTTTCATGAGCTCTCCAACGTCAATGATCATAATGACCCTTCCGTCCCCGAGGATCGTCGAGCCTGCGATACCCCTGACATTTCCGAGATACTCGCCTATCGTTTTAATGACAACCTCCTTCTGCCCCAAAAGCGAATCGACGACGATGCCGAGATTCTTCTCGGCCAGCCCAACGACAACGATATACATCCACTCGGCATTTTCTACGCTTCTGTCCGAGCCGAGCGCCCGGGAAAGATGAACCAGGGGAAGGACGGAGTCGCGGAGTCGAATAACCTCTTTACCATTTATGGAAGAAATATCCTTGCTGTTGATCCTGACCACTTCTCGCACTGAATCGAGCGGTATGCTGAATATTTCTTTTTTCGCCTCGACGAGCAAAGCCTGGATGATCGCAAGCGTCAAAGGAAGTTTAATGACGATCTTCGTTCCGACATTCAACTCCGATTGGATCTGGATGGCCCCTTTCAGCTTCTGTACGTTCGTTCGCACGACATCCATTCCCACCCCGCGGCCGGAGACGTTTGTAACTTTTTGTGCTGTGCTGAACCCCGGGGCGAAAATGAGGTTGAATGCTTCCGCCGTCGACATCTCTTTCGCCTGCGATTCCGTGACCATGCCTTTTTCAAGAGCCTTGCGTTTCAACTTTTCCGGATCCATCCCGTGTCCGTCGTCCTCGACCGAAATGACAATGTGGTTTCCCTCGTGTTCCGCACGGACAGTCACCGTTCCTTTTGATTCCTTTCCGGCGGCAATTCGTTCTGCGGGCGTCTCAACTCCGTGATCCGCTGAGTTGCGCATGAGGTGGATCAACGGGTCGTTCAGTTCTTCGATCAGAGACTTGTCCAGTTCCGTCTCTTCGCCCACCATCTTCAACTCTATTTCCTTCCCCATTTCTTTGGATAACTCGCGAATAAGCCTGGGGAGTTTGTTGAACACTTTTGCGATCGGAACCATCCGTGTTTTCATCACCGCCATTTGAAGTTCGGTCGTAATGAAGTCGATATGCGAATTCGTTTCCCCCAGCTCGTGCATAAGCTGCTGCCCATCGTATTTTTCATTCAGCTGGTGGGCCACCTGGGAAAGACGGTTTCTTCCGAGGACCAGTTCTCCGACCAGGTTCATCAATGCGTCGAGGCGCACGACATCGACACGAATTGTTGAGTCTGCCGATTTTGCCTGCAGAGGGGACGCAGCCGGCTGGGAGGTCCCCGGTTCATGGACCGGCGGTTCTTCGTGTTCTGCCGGCTGAACGAGTCCGGCCTGCTCCGCAGCTGTATCAACTGACTCCACGACGGCAGAATCAGAAGCTTTCGGTTTTATAGCTTCTTTTGACTGGACTTCTCCTCCAGGAACACTAATCGCTTTAAGCCTTTCAAGGATGTCAACAAGGTCGATCGGTTCGTTATTGTGTGTTTCAATACGCCGCATGAGTTCTTTGAGAAGGTCAAACGCTTCGAACATCACATCCATCTTCTCGGACGAAACCTTTAATTCTCCCCGGCGGATCTTGTTCAGGACATCCTCGAACACGTGAGCGAGTGCCGTCGTTTGTTCGAAACCAAGGAACGACGACGTCCCTTTCAGCGTATGAACGGCCCGAAAAATGACGTTGTGAAGCTCCGCATCCTCCGGATTCTTCTCGAGAGCAAGAAGATTCTGGCCGAGGGTTTCTAGAATTTCGTTCGACTCAATAATGAAACTCTCGAGGATCTCGGCCATTTCGCCGTCAAATGCCGTCGAGGTTCCATTCTGTCCTGAAGGTGACTGTTCATTAGCCATTGGATCAACTTTTATGATGGTACTTCATTTCGCATGGATGGGACGGCATACAAGACCGTCTGCCCGGTCCATCCCTTATTTATTGGTGGAAAACTGTTTTACGATCTCGTCAGCAATATCCTGGCGTTCTTCGGATCCGCCGTACCGGGCATCGACGTCGAAGGCTCGTGCCGGAGCCGGTGTCTCGTCAGCATTATCGTCCGCAATATCGCCCGCACTCCCGTTTTCAAAACGATTCAGTGCACGAACAAGCTGAACCTCAACGGATTCAATGGTGTGCGCCACACTGGCAATCTGCTGGCTGGCGATGTCCTGAACCTGGAGGGCCATAGCGATGTTCATCGAATCTTCTCTCGTCTTGCGCAAGACATCTTCAATGGAGGGGATCGCTTCGCTCCCGTCAATGCCCGCGATGAATTCATTCACAACGAGCGTCGTAAGTTCCGCGGAGGAATAGCCGCCTGTTTCGGACGAACTCGCAAGGAGTTTCTCGGCAATCCGTTTTGCCGAATCCTTTGAATTCTGGATGATGCTTTTCAAGCGCTGGAGATGGGTCTCGGCACTCGTTATCCTCGCCGTCATGGCCTCCAGGACGTTGAGAATCTCGACCGTAGCGTCTTCAGTTTCCTGAGTCACTTTCGACAATTGCTTCGACGCTTTCGGGATCCGATGCGAGCTCTCCTCGATCGAATTCCGGACATTTTCAAGGAGAGGGACGATTTCATGCAGAAGGTGGATGAAATCTTTTAGACTTCCCGCACCATTGTCCCGCGGAAATTGTTCGTCGGGAATCTGGGATGATTGAATTATTGAATTGTCCATCGGATGATCTCCTCGTAGGTCGTTTAGTATCTCTGCATCCTGTTTCTGGGTGATTCAATTTATGGAACGAACGACGGCATTTACATCTTCACACTTCATGCTGATTTTAGTTCCACAGTTTTCAGAATCTGGTCTATTTTCTCTTTCAGTCCTTGTGGCGTGAAAGGTTTCACGATGTAATTGTTCACGCGAGCCTTCATCGCCTCGATGACATCGTCTTTGTTTCCGCGAGTCGTAACCATGAGGATGGGAATGTTCTCGTATTGCGGATTTGTCCGCAGCCATTTTGCAAGTTCGAGGCCATTCATCTCCGGCATGTTCCAATCCGTAATAACGAATTGAGCTCCCTCGCTGAGAATTTTTGCGACTGCGTCTTTCCCGTCGGCCGCTTCAATAACGTCTTCGATTCCCTGTGTTTTTAAGGCGTTGACGACGATGCGCCGCATAGTGAGTGAATCATCTACAACAAGAAACTTTCCCATGGCTGTTTTCCCTAATGTGCGTTATGCGATTCCTCAGCTGCTCCATGCGCTGAGATCAATCCGTCCAACTAAGATATTTCGAGACTTCGTACTGAATTTTTTCAAGACTAAACGGCTTAACGACGTACGAATTAACGCCAAGCCTCGCTCCCTGCTCCTTGGTTGCTTGGTCTGTGAGCGACGAGAGAATAATCACCGGCAGGTCATGGAATTCCGAGTTCTCGCGGAGCGCTTTAATGAATTCAAGCCCATCCATCGTCGGCATGTTGAGGTCGGTGATCACAAGGTTGAACTTCCCCTTTGAGATCTTTTCGAGCGCGTCCATGCCATCGCACGCAGCAACGACGCTGAATCCTTGCATGCTGAGGGACACAGATACGAATTTTCTGACCGTAGCAGAATCATCGACGATGAGCACTTCCTTGCCCATAGCGTTATCACTCCTTTTGGTATGCAACTGTTTTAGGAAAATTGACGAGTTTGAACGCCGAAGATATGCCATGCAGAGATTCGGCATATCCGATAAAAAGAGATCCGCCTGGATTGAGGTTGTCGTACAAGTCAGAAACCACCTGGATTTTTGACTGCTGGTCGAAATAAATGAGAACATTCGCGCAAAAAATTATATCGAAGCGCCCCATCCCGCGCATTCTCGGGCGGTCGTAAAGATTGAGATGCTGAAATCGCGCGAGTTGTTTCGCTTCGTCAATGATATGGAAGCGGCCGTCCACATTGTCGAAATATTTTTCAATGAACACCTTCGACATGTTGCGGACGGAGTATTCACGGTAAATTCCGGAGCGAGCCGTCTCGAGAACGGAGGGGCTGATGTCTGTTCCGACAATTTCGATCTCCAGCCCGGGATACTTCACGCGCAGCCGTTCAAGGTAAATCATTGCGATCGTATACGCCTCTTCTCCGGAAGAGCTCGCTGCGCTCCATACTTTCAATTTTGTCCTGCTGGTTCCCCGCGATGCGATCAACTGGGGAACAAGCGTCCGCTCGAATGCCTCGAATTGCGGTTCGTTACGGAAGAAAAACGTTTCGTTGATCGTGACGGCATCATAGAGAAACTTCAGTTCAGCAATCCTCTGTGTGCCGAACCGAACGAGCTGGAGATACTCGTTAAAATCCTCCATCTCCAAAACTTGGAGACGTTTACCCAGCCGTCCTTCCAGGAGATATTTTTTGTTGTCCTGGAAATAAATACCCGTGTTCTGATAAATGAAATCGCGCGTAGTGCGAAACATTTCATCGCTCATTTTCGGAGCCGCCGTAATTCCCGGATGGTGTATCGCCGCCATAAGAGGTACTGTCACAACAATCTCCTAGTGGATATCAGCTGGTCCAGATGCGGATAACTCGATATGCGAATCGTATCCCTTGGACTCAAGGGTCGCTGCAGCGACTTCACGGACCATTTCGTCTTCGTCCGTGAGAAAGCGGGCGATAAAATCAGAAATCCCTCTATTTTCGAGCGGAGCGACGAGTTCGATCACATGAATTCGGAGCCATGGATCCGGCTCGTCGGTCACGTTTACAAGATATTCGAACGCCCGGTCCCCGTCGAGATGCAGCATCGTTTCGATGATGGCCGCGCGATTCTCTTCCGAACCTTCATTCCAGCCGCCGGTGACAAAAGTAAACGACCGTTGAAGGAGTCCCAATGTTTGATCGAGCAGTTCTTCCGGCAGCGTGTGATAGTCGATGCTAGACGAAACTCGCCCAATAAGAGTTACCATTTCCTTCGAAGGTTCAATTTCGTGCGCATCTGCCAGATCGACGATGATCTGGAATGTATCCTCCCGGTGTTCCAAGATCGGAAGAAGGAGAGCATCGAGTTCCTCGGATACGCCAACGGCTTTGATCAAGTGGGCCGTGACATCGTTGTGCTCAATGCCTGCCAGTACCTTGACAGCACTCAGGCGGATAGCATCATTATCAAGGCAGAGAGCGTCGATAAGGTCACTTTGAAACTCATGCAATTCTCTGAATGGAAGATTGTGCCGCTCGAGAATCCTGATCATTGCATGAAGAAGCACAAGACGAACGCTCCCTTTGACGGAAAAAATGGACTGCCGAATCACAGGAAGGGCGAGTTCAGTCCCGATGAGACCGATCGAGTCGACGACGGCGTACAGGATGAGATAATCGGCGTGTTGATTTTTGACAACTGCTGAAAAATATTTCAAGAGACAATCGCCGCCGCTCTCATCACCGATCTTTCCGAGCGCCTCGGCAACTATCACTTTCGCATTGTCATTCAGCTTGAATAGCCTGATAAGGTGAGGGACAGCAAGAGGGCTTCTGATGTTTCCCAACGCTTCGGCTGCGGAAACAACGACATTTTCGTCGGGGTCGTCGAGAAGCGGAATAATGTGAGGTACCGTACTTTCATCCCCGATCAATCCAAGGATGTCAACGGCAAACTTGCGCACGTCTTGATTGACGTCGTAGAGATACGGAAGGAGAGCTCCGACGGAGTGCCCCTTAAGCTTCAAGAGCAATTCTGCCGCGAGGTTTCGCGTGACGATGTTCTCATCTGCAATGTACTCAACAGCAGCTCGTGCCACGTTCTCGCTGCCGATTTGCGAGAGAGACCGAAGGGCAGAATCGCGGACTCCTTTGTTCTCGTCCCGCAACGCGGCGGCTAGCGCCGCAATGGGCGTAAAGCCTTTTATTTCCGCAAGCTCTTCCGCTGCCCGCCTGCGCAAAGCAGGGTCATCGGCAGAAAGAAGGGCTGCAAGCTGATTTCGTAGTTCATTTTTCATTGAATCTCAATGAAGTGAGAATAATCGTCATGGTTCAATCAGGAAGTTGGCGCCGATTGCTCTTCTATTTTCCCGTTTCTTTCTATAAACATCGCCTCTTTCAGTGCGTTCTGAATAAGCTTCTTTACTCCATTGATGTCCAGCAAGACATTAAGGTAAATCGTCCCCCGCACGATGACGCGCGCCGAATTCGCAGCTTGTAATGCTGCTTCGACCTCAGCTTTTTCTTTCTGAAGATTCTTGGCAGTCTCTGGAAGCTTGGTTTGAAGTACCTTCAACTTTTCAAAAAGATTATTTTGTTCCTCAGTCAAAGGACCGTCGAGCTGCATCCGAACGAGTTTGTAGACATAGTCCCGGACCTCTGTAGATTGTTTATTGAACTGTTCCATCCCATTGACGAGAACGTTATATTTTTCCAGCAGTTCTGCGCGCCTTCCGACGTGCACAATGGCTTGAGTACGGTCGCCATTGCCGAGGTTAAGCACTTCAACTTCGTTCCCCCCGCGAAGGACGCAACCGACGAACTTTGCTTTCGGGGACTGAATGGCATCATTAGCACTAATTCTTGCGCAGACAGCTTCCCGCTCGATCGTGATTTTCTTGTCGCTCGTGATCGATTGATTGAGAACGTGCTGAATTGTGATATTCCCACCCGCGGAGACTGAGCCTTTGCCACGCCCAAAAAATCCTTTTTTAATCAAAACATCACCGCCGGCAACGATCGTCGCGTCTTCTGCATTGCCGCGAATCTCTAAATTCTTTTGTACCTTGAGCGAAAAATCACTCTTGACATCACCAGTGACGACAAGAGAACCGATGAAATCGATATCGCCCGTCGAGAAATCAACATCACCGCGAATCGTTAATACCGGCTGGACCTCGATCGTTCCGTCCGCTTTTATGATAAGGTTGCCGTCTTCCGACGCGACAAGCATGTCGGCATTATCCGGATCGGGCGATACAAATGTCCCACGGAAAAACTTTGCCTTTTTCCCTGGCTTCGCTGCGATCGGCGCCCCTTTTACCGACATTCCCGGGATTCCTTCTTCCGGCGGATGAATGATCGCAAGTTTTTCTCCTTTCTTCACATTGTGTATGCGGTGAAGGTTATGCAGATCAACCTTCCCCCCTTTTTCCTCCATCGGTTCGAGTCTCTTGACATCAACAAGAGATTCAACCCAACCTTCCTTTCCCGTAACCGGCGCGAACCCTTCTGCGACGAGAACCGGAGTGCGATGCGCCGCGGCTGTTGCCAAGGCGATCATCAGTCCGCCTTTCACGCCAAAGACGATTCCCTTTTCCTCAAGGATTTGAGATAGACTCTCTTCAGTCACGGAAGCATCCTCTCTTAAATCGTCATTTGTTACGAAGGCGCGCGTGCCGTCGTCCGAGATAGAAATTTTCATATGTTCAAGCAATGGCTCTGCAATCATCACGGAATTCGTGTCCAATCAATCTCTCAGAAACCATCCCAATTGAGTAGAATCTTTTATTCACTGATGATTAGACAAGTACTGTGCCAGCGCAACTCTTTGTCTTTTATTGGATTCTGTGGGTGTCTTAAGATAAGCGGCGGAAACAAGTGGCTAATCTCGTGCACTTGATTAGTATGGAGCAGAAGGAAGATCGAACTCTCTGTGGAACTCATTGAATCTCGGTGCCACGCAGTGCATTAAAAGATTGTTTCACAGAGGAACACAGAGATAGCACAGAGAGTCACAGAGTTAATCCCCATAGCCGGACTTTCCAATTACACTTCCATGGTAGTATTTCCCCTAAACACTATACTCATCATCAGCGGATAATTCACTCACGGAGCCAAGGTACATTCGGTCAAACGGTTTGATGGCTGACAATCCTCAGTTCGTCTCTCTTCATCATTGCAAGATCCATCTCGATGCGTTCACCTCGTCCCCAATCGCTCCAGTAGATACCCCGAGCGGGGAGCACAACAAGGTCTTGCACTTCACGCTCTAGAATTTCCATGCTGAAATTCATGCACGGAATCGAAGCGTATACCTGACGAGTAATCTCTTCTTCCAGCGGGAATCCAAGAGACTCGGCGATGGGCCGAAACGACTCAAAAAGCTCGGGAGTCAATCGTTGAAATTTTTCAAGAAAGGCAGCAACCCGGCCAACCATGACCATCGTGTTCCATAAACTGCCATTCCTAGAGAGCTGCTCTGCCTTCTGGAAAGAAGGTTTTTCCCAGAATTTGCGGACGCGGAGCAACTCGAAGCCGTCTTCGATTGAAACAACGTCCGATGGTTCGATCCATCCATAGTCTGTTTCAGGGTATTGAGCTTCAGCTCCGACCAGCAGCAGTTCCCGAGGATGGCCGTTGATGTACCGCGCCGCAGACTCTATCAATTGCATAAAGCGGGCTTCCTGACGCACAAAGTGATCGGCAGGAAAGATGCAGACGACGGCTCCCGGATCGCATTGCTGAATATGCAGCAGCGGTAAAAGAATACCCGCGCACGTCTCTTTGTTTTCCGGCTGCACAATGATGTTGCCTTCATACACTCCGCAAAGGTCTTTCTCAACGAACTCTTTGTGCCGGCTGCTGACAGTGACCAGCATCCTTTGTGGAGGAATCCGGCGCCGAACCCGGTCGACGGTGGCCCCGAGCATAGAACGTGTTCCATGAAATGCGCAAAACTGTTTCGGACGGTCAGAATTGAAGCGAAGACGAACGAACTCTCTGAGGCGTTTTCCATCCCCCCCTGCAAGGATAAGACCCCAAAGATTGTTGGATTGTTGTGCCATTGTATTTTCCCGCGGCTGTTCGGAAACAATTTCCCGCTCCAACGCAGACTTTTTCGAGCCCTCCATATGCGAGATGATAGTGTGTCCTTTCGGAATCAGTGCCTAGCGCAAGCCTTTAGAATTCAGGAACTCGGTGTATTTCTTGTCCGTGCCCAGAATATGGCCGTTAAGCCAATCCTTTAAGAATTGCATAATTTCTATGGAAAGAGTCACTCGTCCACTTGCGTATTGCTCCTGAAAGTCTGTGACTTGTTTTGTCAGTTTATCATGTTCGGCCTTATGCTGAACAAAGCCCGGATACGAGAATTTCTTGAAAAACTCTTCTTCTGTTGCAAAATGAACTTTCGTATATGTGACAAGCTCGTTCAGTATTTTCCCGAGGATCTCTTTTCCTTTGCCTATGCGCGACGCATCGTAAATTTGGTTAAGGAGGTCGATGAGTTTTTTGTGCTGTAAGTCGATCGTTTGGATCTTAACGCTGTATTCATCTTTCCATGTCATCAGTGGCATTGAATCTCTCCAAGTTGTCCGTAAATGTTTTCGTTATTTTTGCACCGCAATTTCAAATTAAATGATCTCCCTTCTTGAGATCCAATCCGTCATTTTTCCCGAATCCCATGCATCTCTGCAGGAGGCTTCCTTGTACGAAGTTTCACCGATTGTTATTGTTTTGAAAAATTCTTTAATTTTTTGTTACACTGCTCTTTGATTCTTTATCGTGCTCAGCATAATATTCTCGAGCGTCTCGCGAACAACCATCTGGGCATCGTTGACGAGCGGAAGGTCGTGACCCGAATAGATAGCGCTTACTCCGCGCCTTAATAGGTCTTCGAGGAAAATGATGAAATGCTCTTCGTAAGACCCGCCCGGGCTGTGAATATTGAAGGGGGCATCCCCCGAAAAGAGAACTCCCGTTCGGGCTGAATAGAGACAAATCGAATCGGAAGAATGTTCCGGAGCATGCAGAACCTCGAACCATTCATCCCCGAGCAGGAGGAGGTCGCCGTGAAATAATTGGCGCTTTACTCCCTCGAACATCGCAAACGCACAGATTTCCGGATGATACGCTTCTCGAATCTTCAACAGACCACCCGCATGATCGAAATGAGAATGCGTGAGGACAACGCAATCGACGGGCTTTTTTCCAACTCCAGTCCAGATGGATGCAATGCTCTCGACGATGCTGCCGTCTGTTCCCACATCGACTAAAGAATTCACATCATCGAGCCGATTCGAATCCCCGAGCACGAGATAGGCGTTTCCTGAATACACTGCGATAGGCGAATGAAGGAGATGAATTTTCACGCTGCCGATTCCAATTTTTTGTACAACTGCCCTTCGGATGAAACCTGGGAAAAAAGATGGGCCAACTCCTGCGGCATTTCCTGTGTCCGCTCGGTGGCAAAATACCCGCCGGGAGCGAGGGCGGAATAAAACATCCTTATTACCTTTGCGCGGTCGTCCGGATGAAAATGAAGAAGCACATTTTTACATACGATCAGGTGAAAGCCTTCGCCGATCGGTTTGAGAGATAAAAGGTCATGCCGCTGGAAATGAATTGACTGCCTTACGGAATCAATAATGCGGAAATATCCATCCTGCTCGGCAGGAACAAAATATTTTGCGAAAATATCGGGAGGAATGCGCTCCACTTGTTCTTTCGGATAGACTCCCAATTCGATAGTTTTGCCGAAATCTTCCTGTTCATCGATATCTGTCGCGTCGATGTGAATATTTCGGAATGCAAAATGTCCCATCGACTCAGCGAGTGTGATCGCCAGCGAGTATGGTTCAGGTCCCATCGCACACCCTCCATCCCAGATACGCACTCTGCTGTAACCAGCGAGTCCCGGCATGACATGTTTCGCAATCATTTCGAGGACGGTGATGTCACGAAAAAAGAAAGTAAAGGCCATAAATAAAACTCCATACCCGATTGCCAACAACGTGTCGTAATCTGTTACATCATAATGAATCAGGAACCCGCCTCCGAAGGAGTCCTTCGGACTTTACCCTCCCTTTTTAGGGGAGGGAAAATGCCGGCAGCAATGTTGAGGATCAAAGGGGATCACAAAAAGAAAGATCACGATTGTAATTCACAACATCTTCGACCATTACGCGGCCGCGGCAAGGGCTTTCTGGTCCTCATTGGAGAGGACTTTTTCGAGGTCCAATAAGATGAGCAAACGGTCTTCGAGTTTGCCCACCGCTGTGATATATGCCGCGTCGACGCCGGCCACCATCGGCGGCGGGGCTTCCGTGACGCTCTTCGGGATTCTCAATACTTCGCTCACCGCGTCAACAACGAAGCCGACCACCTTGCCGCTCAGTTCAACGACGACAATGCGTGTGTTCTTATCGTGCTCTTTGCGCTCCATCTGGAACCTCCGGCGCAAATCTATGATAGGAATGACTTTTCCTCTCAGGTTGATCACTCCGTCGACATACTCGGGGGCGTTCGGAACGCGTGTTACGTCAAGCATCCGGTTGATCTCTTGCACTTTCAGGATATCAACACCGAATTCTTCGTCGCCGATGTTGAAGCTCACCAACTGGATCAACTCTTCCGATTTGCCCTGTGTCGCTCCTTTGATATCTGTTGTTGTTCCGGACATTTCGTTGTCTCCTATATTGTGTATGGGCAAAAGCCCTTGAAAAAATTTGGACAGCCTGTTTTATTTCCCGATGTGCGGGTCGGCGGATATTCCGCACGGTAAACAAAGTGGCCTGCAATCTGCGCGGACTCTCCACGTCGAATCTCCCGCCCCGCATCCCGTTTGTCGTACTACGACAAACGGGATGGAGGGGGATGAGTTACGCTTCGTGCTCGTGCGGCACTATCTTACCGTTCTCGCGCACTGCGATCTTCGACTTGGCCGGCCCGGACATGGACTTCATCGGTGTTTTTGTCGTTGTCCCTGCAGGTTTGTGGCCGGTGGTGTGCTGGGCTGAACTGTCGTTCGATAACTTGAACTTCCCTACCAGTTGTTCCAGGTTTGCCGTCAACCGGTTCAAGTCCTCGGCTGCTCGTGCGATCTGCTGAACTCCTTGAGCCGTCTCGCCCGTTACTGCGCTGATCCCCTCCACGTTCTTGGAGATCTGTTCGCTTGCGCTTGACTGCTGTTCACTCGCCGCTGC
>Ga0265330_10000190_pt1 | contig 47482 bp, 50 predicted proteins | sample 41919metaG_FD_202083 | JGI IMG/M metagenome (GOLD analysis project Ga0265330, IMG submission 202083) | Rhizosphere microbial communities from Carex aquatilis grown in University of Washington, Seatle, WA, United States - 4-19-19 metaG | ecosystem: Host-associated > Plants > Roots > Rhizosphere...
TCGGATTTTATCCAAAAACGACCGCAGACTAGAATGGGGTATCGCACCGACCGACTTACCCAAAATCCCAAACTAAGGTAAAATGGGTGGCATATGGCAACCATCGAAGATTTTGATAAATTGGATATCCGAGTAGGCAAGATTATTAAAGCCGAGGATTTTCCTGAGGCAAAGAAGCCAGCTTACAAACTGACGATCGATTTTGGTCCGGAAATTGGCATCAAAAGATCCTCTGTTCAAATCACTCATCTGTATAAAAGAGAAGAGCTTGAAGGTAAATTAGTTATGGGCGTAGTTAACTTTCCTCCCAGAAAAATTGGACCATTTGAATCAGAAACGTTAACGCTCGGAGTGCCGGATGCCGAAGGACGAGTTATCTTAATCTCCCCTGAGCGGGGCGAACCAAAAATCGGCGGGCGGCTTTTTTAAACATTTCCCAAATGAATAAAGAAGAAAAGGTTGAATATCTAAAAAAGCTTGAGGTCTTAATTTCCGAGTGGTTTTCGCTTCGTAAATCCGGGCGTGACTGGGAAAAAATGCACGCCTTGGTTATCGAAATGGCCAAATCCTGGGGTGTGGCAGGAGAAATCTTGAGAGGACTGGAATACAAGACCGACATTGAAATCACGGATAGCAACCGTGGAAAAAATATAAAACCACAAATCGGAGATATTTTTCATAATGGAATATTCTCGTCCACTCACACGGGAGACCAATATGTCCACATGTCAACTCTTCACTCTTATGTGTTAGGGGCTATAGAAAAGGTTAACAAGGGTGTAGTAGTGCGAGAAAACGTATTACCAAACCTCAACTTGCTTACTAGCATTTTAAATACTTTCCCTGACGTGGTAAGTCGTCTAAAATATAGACGCAAAGGAAAGATAGCCCTTGAGATCACTGACGAATATGACGTACAGGATGTTTTATACGTAATGCTCAAGGGTGCTTTCTCTACTCTTCAGTACGAAGATCCGACTCCAAAAGAAGGATTGACCTCGACCCGCTCTGACTTCGTAATCAACGATCTGAATACTTATATTGAAACGAAGTTCGTTTCTGAAAAAGGCCAGGAAAAAACTATACATGACGAATGTATGTTGGACATTCAAAAATATGGACCACAAGAAAATTGTCAAAAAATAGTTTTCTTTATATACGATCCTAATAAATGTATCGATAATCAATTTGCTTTCAAGACTTCTCTGGAGAGGAATAGGACGGTGGACGGAAAAGATGTCGAAGTTATCACTCTGATCCTAAATTAGCTAGCCAACCTTCCTGCCTCAATCTATAAATTTTTCCGACCCTCAAAGAACCCTCATACTGCTTACATAGGGAAAGTTCTAAACCTCCTCACTCCGCAAATTATTTTTTGCTATACTACACGTATAGTCGTACGGGCATAAAATATCATCATATGTATACTTCTAACTATGGGATGGGCGTGTGGGGATCGCCGTGGGTTGGTTCGTTCGGTCCCGCCTTGTTCCTGCTTGTGCTATGGAGCATTTTCTGGAAGGGGCTTGCGTTATGGCATTCGGGAAGGCGGGGGCAGCCGTGGTGGTTCGTGATCCTCCTTGTTGTGAACACGGTCGGGATTCTTGAGATCGCCTATCTTTTTCTTATTGCAAAGCTGAAGCTGTCGGAACTTTTTAGCAAGAAAGCATAGTGCGGCGCACGCCTCACGCCCCGCCGCTTTGCCGCCACAAGCTTTCAAAGAGGACTTCCATCGTGTGGTGGATGTCCGGGTCTTCGATCAATACGCCGACGGGGCGCTTGGTGTTGAGTGAAATGATCGCGACTTTGTTGCCGTAGATGAAATTGGCGTTGTTCACGCCGAGCGATTCCGACAGGAATTGGGTGGTGCGCATTTCCGCCCCGTCCTGCGCCTTGAGCGCGACGGCCGTTTTTGTTTTTGTTGCGAGGAGGCGGATGCGGAGATAGCGCCGGGTGCGCGCTTCGATGATGCCGTCGATATAATTCTTGCCGAGCGTGCGGATCCAGTCGTCCCAGGACAGGATCGCCGAGATGTGATGCTTGGTCTCCAGCATGTCGTTCATGATTTGCTTGATCTCCTGCACGCCGCTGTAGACGCGCACGGCGGGCTTTGTGCCGGTATCGTGGCGGAGCGCCTGGAGTTCGGGCATGGCGAGTTTGAGCGCCGCCTCGCTTTCGCGGAGATCGGTCAATAATTTTTCCGGATTTTCCGCCGCCCATACTTTCCTGCGGCGCTGGAGGTAGGCATTCATCAGCCCCTTTTTATGGAGCGAGTCAATGATGAGCTTTGCCGTGGTGCGCGGCAGGCGCGCCTTTTCCGCGATCTCGGTCGCGGTGCTCCCGCCGAGCTCGAGCGCGGCCAGATAGACCGCCACCTCGTGGGGGGAATAGCCAAGCTGTTCAATGACGTTGCGGATATGCATATGGTTCTATACTATCCTAACTATGGGATTTTGGGAAAAACTGAAAAAGCCGGTATTCGTGAACGCGCCGATGGCCAATGTGACTGACGCGGTTTTCCGGCGAATGTTCGCGGAGTGCGGCCGGCCGGATGTTTTTTGGACGGAATTTGTTTCCGTCGAGGGGCTTTTGAGCAAGGGCCGCGGGAAACTGCTGCCGGACTTGTGGTTTGAAAAAGACGAGCATCCGATCGTGGCGCAGATCTTCGGCGCAAAGCCGGAGCAGTTCGAAGCGGTCGGGCCGCTCATCCGCGAGCTCGGTTTTGACGGCGTGGACATCAACATGGGATGCCCCGACAAGGATGTGGAGAAGCAGGGCGCGGGTGCCGCGCTCATGAAGGATATTAAACTCGCGCGGGAAATTATCCACGCCTTAAGAATGGGAGTTGGTGATCTGCCGGTTTCCGTGAAGACCCGCATTGGCTATACAAAAAACGAGATCGCCGAATGGGTCCCTGCGCTCCTTGGGGAAGACATCGCGGCGCTCACGGTGCATTTGCGGACGCGCGCGGAGATGTCGGATACGGCGGCACATTGGGAGCTTGCGCCAGGGATCGTCGCCCTGCGCGACCGTTATGCCCCGCAAACGCTTATCCTTGGCAACGGCGACGTTGATTCTTTGGCCGATGCGCGCTCGCGCGTGGAGGCGTCCGGCATGGATGGGGCAATGATCGGCCGCGGCATATTCGGCAATCCGTGGTTTTTCTCCGGCCGCACGCCTTTGCTCCGGGAAAAGCTCGAGCGCATGGTGCGGCACGCGGAACTTTTTGAAAAAACGTATAAGAGCGATGCCGGCCCGCGAGAGCGCATCAAAAATTTCGACGTGATGAAGAAGCACTTCAAGGCGTATGTGACCGGCTTTGATGGTGCAAAAGAATTGCGGATGGAACTGATGGGTACAAAAAACGCCGCAGAGGTGAAAAAAATCGTAGAAAAATTTTTGGTGAACGCTAGCGAAGAATAATCCCTACTTCACTTCGCCGCAACCGTCGGAACTTCCTCTATCTCACACACGCCGCCCACACAGGCAAGCTCTTTCTTAACATCAGTTGTGTCCTCGTGCTCGTACAATAATATTTGCGCAAAATCGATCAAGGGCATCTTTGCCGCCATCTCTTCGTAGCGCTCCTTGGTGATCTCTTCGTAGGGCGCCATGAGGTACGCATGCTCTTCGCGGGGGAGGAAGGACAATCCGCCGAGCATGTCCCAATTTTCATACAGCCAGTTTGCGACGGCAACCCATTCGTCGGGGCCGACCGAGATGGTGACCGAAGGATTATGTTCGGTGTAGTTCTCTTTCACCGTTTTCCAATATGCCAACTGGTCAAGCGCGGAAATGTCATCCTTTGTTGTGGCGCCTTCGGGCGCTTTCACCGGGAATTCAAAAACATACGTGCTCGCCGACGAAAGCGACTGGCCGACTTCGGGGAAGTAGGGGATCTTCTGGTCCTTCATCATCTGGAACAGCGAGTCGGTTCCCGAGATGCGCACGCGGCGGATGTAGTAGGCGGCATGCCGTGCGTGAAGGCCGGAGGCCGCGTCAACGGTCTGGGAAACCGTGCCGGAGGGTTTGACGCAGGTGATTGACGTCGAGGGATTGACGCCGAAACGTTTGGCATACTCGGCATTCACTTCGATCGTGCGATCCCGCAGCCGACGCAGAACTTCGGCATTCCGCACGGCGGGGCAGTCCCACTGGCCGGTGATCGAGACGCCCAGGAGCCGTTCGTGGTCGCAGTTTTGCGCCCACTCCTTCGAAAGGAAGGGGAAATGGGTGAGCGATGACTGGTATGTGCCGAGGATTGTTGCTATGCGGATCTTACGGAGCAGCGTTTCTTCCGTATCGTCCGCGCGCGCTACAACCTCCGAAAGGTTGCAGAATTCCTTGGGTTGCAGAAGGATTTCGCCGCAGGGATTCGTGCCGATCTTCCCGATTGCCCCATTGCGGAGCGCCTTCAGGCGCCGTTTGGGCATCTGGGTTGTGAGGCCGCCGCGGTTGAAAATACCGCGCTCGCCGGTGTTGCTCTTGGCGAGCGAGATCCACTCGTCGAGGAATTCCGTCGAACCGGGTTTGTGGGTGTACACCGCCGAGTTGTTTGCCATCGTGCGCTGGGATTCCGTGAAGTAGAACTGGCCGGTCTTTGCCGCGCGCATCTCCGGATCATCGAGATCGGAGAGCGAAATCATGGCACTCCGGCGCACGCCGCCCGCGACGACGATCTCGCCGATCTTGCAGCAGATGTCGTGCACATCAATATTCGACAATCGGCGCCCCTGCTTGTTCAAAATTTTTGCCCGCGCGAACGCAAGGAGCGAACGCAGCGGTTCCGGGCCGGAACTTTTTCCTCCCATCGTCTTGAGCCGTGCGCCGGCGGGACGCACCTGCGAAAAATCAAAATCAACATCTTTGCCGTCGAACCATGTCTTCAATCCGAGTGTGAGCGCTTCGCACCAGCCCTCCTTGCTGTCGCCGATGACGTGCGTGGCTAATTTTTTCCCCGTTTGTTTTTTAATTTGCGGAAGCTGCTGCACGTTCTGGCTTTCCACCGAGAAGCCGACGCCCGTGCCAGCCATCGAGATGTACATGATCTCAGCGAAGTCATCGAGTTTCTGCGGCGCGGTGTATGAGCAGTTGAATGCGCAGACGTTGGTGGCGCGCGCTGCGGCTCCGGCGAATTGCAAAAGACGCATCGAGGGCATCGCTTCCTGGTTTAGGATCGCCTCGCGCACTTCGGCGTATTCCGCATCGGACAATTTATCGCCGATGTTCTCCTTCATGAAGCTGATGTACCGATCAATGGTCTCGATCCACGTTTCGCGGCGGCCTTCTTCGGGGATCCACTTTGAATATGTCCGGTAATAGACGAATTCGGCGAGCTGGTTCCTGAAATATTTCTTGCTTTCCTCAGCGAGCTGGCGAACACGCTCCGGGATCTCGCGTTTTTTATCCCGAACCTTCGATCGTTCATTCCGATAGAGGATATAGGCCTTCGCGGTCTTCGGATAATCCATCAAAATGAGTTCCGTTTCCACGACATCCTGGATTTCCTCGATGGTGGGAACGTGCTCCTTGGGATATTTTTTGACGAGGGCGGCGATAACCTGCTCGGAAACCTTTTCCGCGTCGTCTTTTGATGCGGTTTCACCCGTCACATGCATCGCTTTCGCGATCGCGTTCGTTATTTTTGCATGGTCAAAGGGTACAATGCGGCCGTCTCGTTTGCGTACGTCGGTGAATGAATGGGAGGAGGATGTCATAGGAGGGTCTTATGAGTAAACCACCGTAACCCACAGCGCAAAATTTCTTTCCTGTGGATAACGGGACGGGTGTGCGCAGTTCGAGGAGTTTGCCAAAGATTCCGCGTAAAAAACCGTCCGGCACGTGATGAAAATCGGCAACAATCCTGCCGCCATTTGTGAGCAACGGGCATATCCGCCATCCGCGATGGTTGTTATACTAGATAATAACGATTCAGATGCTCATCGTCTTCACGGGAAACGGCAAAGGGAAAACAACCGCCGCCATCGGCCAGGCCATTCGCGCGCTTGGAGCCGGCAAACGGATATTTATGATCCAATTTATCAAGTCCCATAAATTTCCGAGCGGCGAAGACGATATTTTAACCACTTTCGGGCCCCGTTTTCATTTTGAAAAGGGCGGACTTGGGTTTGTGGGGATCATGGGGGACACGTTGCCGTTCGCCGACCACAAGGAAGCGGCCGCGAAGGCGCTCGCAAAGGCCACGGAGGCGGCGCGGTCGGGTGCATACGACCTTTTTGTGCTCGACGAGATCAATGTCGCCCTCGATCTCAAGCTTCTCGACCTCGCGGACGCACTTGCGTTCCTCGATGCGGCTCCCGCAGGGAGCGATGTCTTCTTCACGGGGCGGCACGCCCACTCCGAGATCATGGCCCGCGCCGACCTCATCACAAATTGCGAGGATGTGTGGCATCCTTTCCGCACGCGGGCCAACGTGCAAGCCCGCCGCGGCATAGAATATTAAATTATCATTAACCTTATGTACGAGCGCATCCTCAAACCGATCCTGTTCCGCTTCGATCCGGAACACATGCATGATCTTTTTGTCGCCGTCGGCCGCGTGCTCGGCAATTTTTCCGCGGGCCGGTGGATCGTCGGGGCATTCTGCCGCTACAGCCATCCGTCGCTTCGGACAAATATCCTCGGCATCCCGTTTGAAAATCCCATCGGTCTCGCCGGCGGTTTCGACAAGGATGTGAATCTCACAAAGATCATGCCGTCAGTGGGTTTTGGTTTTATGGAAGTCGGTTCCGTCACGCGCTACCCCTATGAAGGCAACCGCGGCTTGCGCCTTGCGCGCCTGCCGCAGGACCAGTCGCTCGTCGTGTACTACGGTTTGAAAAATATCGGCGCCGAGGCGATCGAGAACAAAATACGGCAAGAGCGGTTTTCGCTTCCGGTCGGGCTCAACATCGCAAAGACCAACCGCGCCGACATCAAGGGCCCCAAATCGGTCGAGGACTACATTGGGACTTATCGGATGCTCGCGCATTATTTCTCCTATGTAACACTCAACGTCTCGTGCCCCAACGCGCAGGACGGATGCATGTTCCAGGAACCAAAGATGCTTAATGAGCTTTTGGCTGGATTTTCTCATGAAAAGAAGTATTGCCCGATATTCCTCAAGATTTCGAACCATTTGAGCGTTTCCGAGGTTGACGACATCCTTGCGGTTGCCGGGCGATATCCTTTTGTGGACGGTTTTGTGGTCGGCAACCTCTCCAAACGCCGCCGCGAAATGGACCTTGCATCGTCGCCCGCGGAACTCGACAAGATCCCCGACGGCGGCATTTCGGGCCGGCCCGTGCGCGAACTTTCCACGAACCTAATCCGACATATTTATCAAAAGACGCGCGGGAAGTACGTCATTATCGGCCTCGGCGGCGTTTTCACTGCGGACGATGCCTACGAAAAGATCAAAGCCGGAGCTTCGCTCGTGCAGATCATCACCGGCCTCATCTATGGCGGACCTCGCGTGGTGCAGAAAATTAATAAAGGACTGGTTGCGCTCTTGGAACGCGACGGATATCAGCACGTGAGCGAAGCGGTCGGGAAGGAGTAGGGCGCTCCTTGTCACGTGAATTGGTTCTTGCTATAACCTAGGCAGCGATAAAATTTTGGTGTTAGATAAGAAATTCCAGGAGGGAATATGTTATGCAGATCAAGGCAGCCCGTTCACTTTGTGGTATGTTCTTGCGGTAACCACGGGTGCTTCATTAGTCGAAAGCGTCGAGGCAAGGAGCTCCACACGAGGAACGAGGTAAATTATTATCTGTTGCTGTATCTCCTTACGGGCGAGATCAATTACAAAGAAGTAGATCGCACCTTAAAGGAGATGGATCGCGTGAAATTTTCAGACACTTTTCGCGCATGCCTATTTTCTGAGGCGCTTCCTTAAATGCAAGGGAGCGCCCGTTTTTTATTTGCTTCGTATTGAGGACATTGTTTTAATCGATTTTTAATGCTATAATAGCGTGGTATTGATGGATACCTTTTACCCCCATGGCAAATACTACCGCGAAAAACACTCCAATAACTGCGGGACTTAAGACGCGTCCTCCGATCGTCGTCGTGATGGGCCATGTTGACCATGGCAAGACGACCTTGCTTGATTATATCCGCAAGGCAAATATCGCCGCGCGCGAAGCTGGCGGCATCACGCAAGCTGTTGGTGCGTACGAGATCGAACACGGCGGCCGGAAAATTACTTTTATTGATACGCCCGGACACGAGGCGTTCACGTCAATGCGCTCGCGCGGTGCGCAAGTCGCCGATCTCGCCATCCTGGTTGTCGCCGCCGACGAAGGTATCAAGCCGCAGACAAAGGAGGCGATCACCATTATCGAAGAAGCCAAGACACCGTTCATCGTCGCGTTCAACAAAATTGACAAAACGGGCGGCTCGATTGATAAAGCGCGCAACGATCTCATGGCGGCCGGCGTCCTTCTTGAAGGATTCGGCGGGCAGGTGAGCTTTCATGGCGTTTCGGCAAAAACCGGCGACGGCGTTTCCGACCTTCTTGATCTCATTGTGCTTTCGGCGGATATGATGGAAGACCTGAAGTACGATGCGACGGCTCCCGCCTCGGGCTACATCCTTGAAGCGCGGCGCGATTCGCGGCGCGGCATCGAGGCGAGCGTGATCGTGAAGAACGGGACATTGCATCGGGGCGATCCGGTGGCAACCGCGAGCGCGCATGGGAAGGTGAAGATCCTGGAAAATTTTTTGGGGAAGCCGGTGTTGGAGCTTGAGCCATCCGCTCCGGCGGTCATCATTGGTTTTGAAACGCTTCCGGCTGTGGGCGAAGAGTTTTTTGTGGGCGAAGCGGGCGTTTCCGGGCGACCATTGGCCGCCGCGGTTCACAACGCACCAAATAACGCCGCCGGGAAAACCATGGGCCGCCTCGGCGAAGCAAAGGCGAACACGCTCAATCTTATTTTGAAGTCATCGGACAGCGGATCGCTCGAAGCGCTCTCGCTTGTCTTGCGGGGCATGGACCAGATGGGCGGAAAGGCAGTGAACATCGTTGAGGAAGCCGTGGGGGACATCACCGACGGCGACGTGAAGCACGCGCTCGCAACGGGCGCCGCGATCATCGGTTTCAAAAATAAAACGGAAAGAGGGGCGCGGATGCTTGCCGACGCGCAGCAAATTTCGATCATCACGTCGGACATCGTTTACGACCTTTCAAAAGCCGTCGAAGAATTTCTGACGGGCGCCCGCGGCCCTGCGGCGCTCGGTGACCTTGAAGTGCTTGCGATCTTCAATCAGGAGAAGCCCGACAAACAACTCATCGGCGGCCGCGTCATCTCGGGCGTTGTCCGCGCGAAAGCGGCGTTTGAAATTCTGCGCGCCGCCGCAGGCGGCACCACCGGACCTGTCGCCGATGCGCCTAAGGAGCTGGTCGGCAACGGCCGCATCCTTGGATTGCGCGAAAAGAAAAGCGAGATAACACAGGCAGAAAAGGGGAAGGAGATCGGGCTTCTCGTCAGTTCGCACATACTTGTCAAGATCGGGGACAAAATCGTCGTCCGCAAATAATCTATAATCTTTTTCGATGCGCTTCTACCGTGCTGATCGCGTGAGCAAAGTCATACGCGAGGAACTTTCAAAGATTATGCTCCGCGAATTGGAATTCAGCGGCGCGCTTGCGACGATCACGAGCGTTGACGTTGATAAGACCCTGGAACGCGCCATCGTGAACGTGAGCGTTCTACCTGCGACACGCGAAGAGGGGGTCTTCTCGGTGCTCCAGAAGAGCACGGGCCACCTGCAGCATCTTTTGAACCAGAAGATGAACATCAAGCCGATGCCGCGCATTTCATTCGCGCTCGACCGCGGCCCCGAAAACGCCGCGAAAGTTGAAAAATTGCTGGAGGAAGACGATACTATAGAAGAATAAGTTTTCGGCCACGTAGCCAAGTAGCCAAGGCGAGGGTCTGCAAAACCCTTATACGCGGGTGCAATTCCCGCCGTGGCCTCATGATAGGGCTGTGCATTTCTCGCGCTTCCACTTTCGAATAGGAGCGATAGTATTAAAGTAGCTCTGAAGTCACCGAGCTGGAGGTGTCTCATGTCAATCGAGGATGTTGATAGAAAAGCCCTCCACGAAGTTCTTGTTTGTGACTCTGGAGAGAGGATTGTCCTTGGCCTTCGGCCAGGAGAACATCAGTCGGATTTCAACATCTCACAAGCAAGCAACGAGCAACGACGATGGATCGCTACAAATTTTGTCGCTGCTAAAAAGCGCGAACCAGGGGACCCGAACTATGATGAGTGGAACGCATAAGCAGTTCTGCGCTATGCGCAATTCAGCGGCTCGAAATTCTCGGGCCGCGTTTTTTGATTTTCCGCTCCCGAAATACTAGAATGACGACATTGCCCGGGTGGCGGAACGGTTTACGCGGAGGACTTAAAATCCTTGACCCGAAAGGGTTTGTGGGTTCGAATCCCACCCCGGGCACAAAAATTTGATGTATTATGATGCTATGAACGAAAAACGAATCGAACGTGCCTTACGTTCGCCAGAACTGCGAGAGCGTTATCCAGAATTAACTGAGCCCAGCGAGAGAACAAAAGAAACCATAGCGCTCTTCAAAGAGATTGCACGCGAAGCGAGTGAGAAAGGCTGGGGAATCGCTTTTATCTCAGGTCTCGCCGTGGATGCGCATTTTGGTTATCTCACAAGAAACCATCGCGATGTTGATTTGATGGCATTGCAAGAGGCAATGTCTGACATCAAGTCATTTCTCGAATCAAGAGGTCATAGTATTACCGATCTTGGAAAGATAAAGGGAGATAGCTTCAAAGTGGACGCTACCGATTCGGATCATCCTTCGTGGTCTCGCGGTGATATCCATAGATACTCTATAGATGAAAAAGATAATGTGATTATCCTGCATGGCGATAAAGAATTGAAATTTACCGGCTCCATAGATGAAATAACTGAGGAGCTATCTTTTTTTGGAGAAAGCGCAAGATTTTTAAAGCCGCAGTATCTTCTGGAAGAAAAAGCCGGATGGGTCGAGCAGATTGGTCTGGAGAGCGAGGAGAGGAATAAAAAGGAGATTGAGAAGATAAAATTCTTAATGGAGAACGAGAAAACCGAATAAGCAGTGTTCGAACGAGCGGAAGGGTTCGGGAAGCCGCGTTCGATCCCTGCCCAGAAGAAAACCTGCGTGTGCCCGAGGCGGGAGTCGAACCCGCATGACCTTGCGATCGAGGGATTTTGAGTCCCTTGTGTCTGCCATTCCACCACCCGGGCGGGATTTGCCTTTCAGCACAATTGATAATAGTGATTTATCGCGGTAAAATCAAGGCATATGGCGCGTGTGATTGCGATCTGCAACCAGAAGGGGGGCGTGGGGAAAACTACCACCGCAGTCAATTTGGGCGCGTATCTGGCGCTTGCGGGTAAGCGGGTTTTGCTGGTGGACTTTGATCCGCAGGCGAACGCGAGTTCGGCCTTAGGGCATGATCTGCGAGGGGATGCTATGAGTATTTATCACGGCATCCTTGATGCCGCTCCTTATGAGCAGTTGGTGTGGGCCTCGCCGCTTTCCAATTATCACTACATTCCGGGCGCGCAGCATTTGGCGGGTGCTTTAGTGGAACTTGTGGATGCGCCGGAGCGCGAATATTTTTTGCGAAAATTCATTAACCGCCTTCGGCACCAGTATGATTATATTTTGATTGATCTGCCGCCGAGTTTGAGCTTGCTCACCGTGAACGGGCTCGTTGCTGCGGATGAGGTTTTGATCCCGGTCCAGACGGAGTATTACAGCTTGGAGGGGATTGGGCAGCTGCTCGAGACGATCGAGATGATCCGGAATAACCTGCGGCACGAGCTGCGCATTTCGGGGGCGCTCATCACGATGTTCGACAAGCGCGAGCGTTTGAGCCGCGAGGTCTCGAAAAACATTCGCGACCATTTTCCGCACCGCGTGTTCGAAGTCGAGATTCCGCGCGCGGTCGCGTTGGCCGAAGCGCCGAGCTTTTCAAAGCCGATCGTCTTGTATCGGCCGGATTCGCCGGGGGCAATCGCTTATGAAAAATTGGCACAGGAGATTATCAAACAAGAGAACGACTGGGAAAGCCAGCCGCGCTCGCTTGTCGTGAGCGGCGATTTTGGGAATTTTAACCTATAACCATGCTTGGCAAAGGACTTGAATCATTGATACCGCCGCAGAAAGGCAACCAGCCGGGCGAACCGCAGGCGCCTGCGCAGCAAGCGCCGCAATTCCAGGCCCGGCCGTTTATCCAGCCACAGCAAGTACAACAACCACAACCCCAGCCGCAACCCGCCGCACAACCGCAGCAAGTACAGCCGCAGCCACAAAAAAATGCAGAGCCGCAGGTATCGCAATCTGTCTTCCAGATCGAGCTTGAAAAGATAAGACCCAATCCGGACCAGCCGCGGCGAAACTTCGATGAAACAGCGCTGAAAGAACTTGCGAACTCCATCCGCGAATTCGGTTTTTTGCAGCCGCTTGTTGTCACAAAGATCGAGCGTGAAAGCCCGGAGGGCATCGCCGTGGAATATCAGCTGATCGCCGGCGAGCGGCGTTATCTTGCCGCGAAGATGCTCGGCTTGCGTACGGCGCCCGCGATCATCCGCAACGTGAGCTTGGAGCGCGAGAAGCTCGAGCTCGCCGTCATCGAGAACATCCAGCGCGAAAACCTGAACCCGATCGAGACCGCGCGCGCGTTCGTGCGTCTCCAGGAAGAATTCCGCATGACCCAGCGCGAGATCGCCGCAAAGCTTGGCAAGTCGCGCGAGGTGGTTGCGAACACCATGCGTCTGCTCGACCTGCCGGAATATATCCGCGAGTCCGTGGAAAAAGGCGGCATGTCGGAAAGCCACGCGCGCCTGCTGCTCACCGTGGGCGATCCCGGCATGCAGAAACGGCTTTTTGACGACATTCTTGCGAACAAGCTTACCACGCGCGACGTGAAGGAGCGCGTTCAGCAGCCGGGCGGCGCGCGTCGGGGACGGCCGCCGATGAGCGAAGAAAATATTGCGCCCGAAGTGCGTGCCATGCAGGACGAGCTCAGCTCGTCGCTCGGCGCGCCCGTCGAGATCCGCAAGGGCGTGAACACCGGCCGCATCACGATAACTTTCTATTCCGAAGAAGAACTCGAGAATATTTTGCGGCGCTTCAAGACCGAACGGGGAGAGGTGTAGGCCCTACGCGATCCGGCACGAAACCTCGCGCACTCCTTTAATCTTCTTGAGCTTGACGGCCATTTTTTCTATTTTCCGCTCATCAACGGTTGATATCTCTATTTTATATGATGCAAAGCGACCACCCTTGGGGTTCTCCGTGTGAAAATTTGAGATCGTCATATGCGACCGCGCGATCAGGCCGGAGATGTCTTCAATGAGGCCGACGCGAAGCTCGACGGCGATCTTGATCTCGGCGTGGAGCGGCGATGTGAGCCCGCGCGCAAAACGGTGTTTCCCGCGGAGCGCGAGCTTGATGTGGTCGCGCGCGACGCTCGTCTTCACGAACCGCATCCAGTCGGAAGACGGTTTCTTCCCTTTGTGGATGATGATCTCCACGACATCGCCCGATTTCAATGGCCGGTCGAGTGGTACGATGGCACCGTTCACTTTCGCCCCCGCAGCTGCGTCGCCGATATCGGAATGGACGTGATATGCAAAATCGATCGGCGTTGATCCCCGCGGCAGATCAATGACGTCGCCGTGCGGCGTTACGGCAAAAATGCGGTCGGTGAAGAAATTCACCTTCACCGCCTCCAGGAATTCTTCAGGGGTGTCTTTTTTGCCGAGGAAATGCTCTTGCCAGTGCTTGAGCTGCTGCACCCACTCGATTTCCTGCGCAAGCTTTTTGCCCGACACGGCTTCGCCCCGCCGCTTCCGGTCGTAGAGCCAATGGGCCGCGATCCCGTATTCGTTCTCGTCGTGCATTTCCTTGTTCCGGATCTGGAATTCGATCGTCTTGTCGTTCGGCCCGATCACGGTGGTGTGCAAGCTCCGATAGCCGTTCGGCTTCTGCATGGCGATGTAATCCTTGATGCGGTGCGGCACAGGCGTCCACATCTCGTGGATCACGCCGAGGGCGGCATAGCACTCCGGCACGGTTGCGACGACGACGCGCATGGCAACGAGATCGTAGATGCGGCCGATGTCCATTTCGCGGCGCAGTAATTTTTTGTACAAGCTTGCATACCGCTTCGCGCGGATCTCGATGTCAATCGGTTTGATGTCGTGGTCTTCAAGCAGTTTTTTGACGACGGGTTTTATTTTTTCAAGATACTTCATCCGCTCCTCGTATTGCTCTTTGGCGGTTTTCACGAGCCACGCATATTCTTGCGGATGGAGATAGGGGAAGGCAAGATCCTCCAGTTCGCCACTCACGTTATGCATGCCGAGCCGGTAGGCGAGCGGGGCATAGATCTCGTCCGTCTCGAGCGCCACACGTTTTTGCTTCGCCGGCGGCAAATGCCCGAGCGTTTGCATATTGTGCGTGCGGTCCGCCAGTTTGATGAAGACCACACGCAGGTCGTGCGAAAGTGCGAGAATCATCTTGCGCAAATTTTCGGCCTTGTGCTCTTCGCCGCGATATTTGATGTGTCCGAGCTTGGTTACGCCGTCAACGAGAAACGCGATATCTTTGTTGAATTGTTTTTCGATCGTCGTAAGAGGTACACCCGTGTCTTCGACGGTATCGTGCAGCAATCCTGCGGCGATCGTGTCGTCGTCGAGATGCCACGACTGCAGTATTTCCGCCGTCGCAAGCGCGTGGTTGAAATACGGTTCGCCGCTTTTCCGTGCCTGTTCTTTGTGGGCATCCACCGAAAAGGCATATGCCCGGCCGATGAGGCCTTGCGGCTCTTTCCTGGCGAGTTCCTTCACGGTCATTTCCTTATCCTATGGCCGCAGGAGCGATTACGCAACTTCTTTTTTCGTCGGCTTCTTCACTTTCGGTTTCGGCGGATTCTCTTTCCAATATTTAAATCCTTCGTCGAGTTCTGCCTGCGATTCGGGCCGCTTGTTCATCACGAACGTGCAATCGGGGAAGCGGGTGCAGGCATAGAACGGCTTGCCGCGACCGCGGGATTTCTTTTCAACGACGTCGCCGGGTTTTTCGGCGCGTTCATGCGTCGCGAGACAATTCGGACACTTGAACCCGGTCTTGTTCCAGATGCGCGAGACGCCTTTGCAGTTCGGATAATCGGTGCAGCCGAGGAAGAAGCCGAAGCGGCCGCGGCGCACTTTCATCGGCTTGCCGCAGATGGGGCAGCGTTCGTCTTTGGTTTTCTCCTCGAGCGCCTTGATCTGCGCCGCTTCTTCGGGCATCGGCAGGGTCACTTTCACGCCCGGTTCGGGGCACGCCAGGAATTTGCCCATGCGGCCGAACTTGATGATCATCGGCTTGCCGCAGTGCGGGCAGGGGATGTCGGAGATCTCTATTTGTTTTTCGACCGTCGCCTCTTTTTCGTCGAGGTTCTTTTTGAACGGCGTATAAAATTCGCGGCAGACCTCGGCCCATGGTAGCTTGCCTTCGGCGACGTCATCAAGCTCCTCTTCGATGTGCGATGTGAACTTCAGGTCAACGATCTCCGGAAAATTTTCAACGAGCAGGTCGTTCACCAGGGTGCCGATCTCGGTCGGGTGGTATTTTTTCTCGAGCTTTTCAACATAGCCGCGGTCCTGAATGGTCGAGAGCGTCGGCGCATACGTTGAAGGACGGCCGATACCTTCGGCTTCGAGGGCTTTAACGAGCGTTGCGTCGGTGTAGCGCGGTGGCGGTTCCGTGAAGTGCTGCAGGGGCTTTAGTTCCTCCAGCCGTAAAGCCATATCTTTTTCGAGTTTGGGCAGCTGGCCTTCAATCTCGCCTTCCGTGCCTTCATCGCGGCCTTCGGTGTATGCCCGGATGAACCCGTCGAATTTCACCGTCTGGCCATTCGCGCGGAACATCTCCCCGCGCGGCGTGGAAGCGAGAATATCAACCGATGTTTGCTCAAGCAGCGCTTCTTTCATCTGTGAAGCGATGGTGCGCTTCCAGATGAGATCGTACAGGCGCTGGTCATTGCGTTCCTTGATGCCGAGGCCGTGGCCGGATGTTGCCGCAAGGTTTGTCGGGCGTACTGCTTCATGCGCTTCCTGCGCGCCCTTGCTCTTTGTGGCGTAGCGGCGTGGCGATTCAAGTTGATATGCGGCTCCGAATTCGGTGCCGATCACATGCTGCGCCTGGGCGAGCGCCGATTCGGCGATGTTCACACTGTCGGTCCTCATGTAGGTGATGTGCCCGTTCTCATACAGCTTCTGGGCAATGACCATGGTCTGTTTCGCCGAGAACCCCAGTTTGCGGGCGGCTTCCTGCTGGAGCGTTGACGTGGTGAACGGCGGCGACGGATTGCGGCGCACGTCTTTCACGGTGATATCGGAAATGCGGTAGGCGGCTTCTGTGAGTCCCTCTATTATTTGCTGCGCGGCGCCGTCGTTTTTGATGCCCATCTTGCCGATGGCTTTGCCGTCCATGGAATGCAAAAACGCCGAAAAAGAAGATTTTGCGCCCGCGTCATGCGTGCCCTTTTTCGGGAGGAAGTCGGCCTCAATGGACCAGTATTCTTCTTTATTGAATTTTTGGATCTCGCGTTCGCGTTCCACCACCAACCGGACAGCAACGCTCTGCACCCGGCCGGCAGAAAGCCCGTAGCGGATCTTCCGCCACAAGAACGGCGAGAGCCCGTAGCCCACAAGGCGGTCCAACACGCGCCGCGCTTGCTGGGCGTCCACAAGGTTGCCGTCAATGGTGCGCGGATGTTCAAGCGCCGAAAGGATCGCCTCTTTGGTGATCTCATGGAAGACGATGCGTTCGGTCGGTTTCGCCGCGACCGCCGCAACTTTCTTTTTCCCGCGTCCGGAGGCGGCATGGCCGTCGAGCGCGAGCGCGGACACAAGGTGCCACGCGATCGCTTCCCCTTCGCGGTCTTCGTCAGTCGCGAGGATCACGCGGTTTGCCTTTTCCGCAAGCGCTTTCAAGTTCGCCACGACGGGAGCAGCTCTCTTGGGGATGACATACTGCGGCGCAAAGTCATGTTCCGTATCGATGCCGAGCTTTGATTTTGGAAGATCGCGAACGTGGCCGTAGGATGATTCCACGGTAAAATTCTTTCCGACGAACTTGCCGATCGTCTTCGCTTTGGTTGGTGACTCAACGATGATGAGGTCCATGGCTTATATTGTATACTGCCCTCCGGTTTCCCTGATGACTTTCCTTACGATAAGGAAGGTGAGCGACTGGTTTACGATTCGGGGTTCAAGTTTAGTCGTTGCTATTATTTTGTCAACATCAAGGGGATGAGAAACACCCGCGAGGGCTGCTACTATCAGCTTTTCTTCCGGTGAGCGTGCAGCTTCAGAACGGTCCGCCACGCCGCGCTTTTCGATCCCATAAGCTGCTAAAATATCATCCGGCTTCGTGACAAGTTCCGCCCCTTGACGGATCAGCGAATGTGCGCCCTGGAAGTTCGGATGGGTTATCGCGCCGGGCACCACGAACACGTCGCGGTTTTGTTCAAGCGCGAAGGCCGCAGTGGAGAGTGACCCGGATGATTCAGGTGCTTCAATGACAAGCGCGCCGTGCGCAACGCCGCTTATGATTCGGTTGCGCTCAAGGAATCGGTATTTCAAAGGATGCTCGCCCGGAGGGTATTCCGAGATGATGGCTCCGCCTGCGGCGATGATTTTTTCCGCAAGCCGTCGGTTTGTTTCCGGGTACGTACGGTCGAGTCCGTTCGCGAGCACGGCGATGCACGCGCCGCCCGCTTCAAGCGCGCCAGCGTGCGCTGCCGCATCAATGCCGATCGCAAGCCCGCTCACGATCGCGCATCCCGCACCCACAAGCTCCCGGGCGAATTGCTGCGCAAGGCGTTTGCCTTCAGGCGTTGCGCGGCGGGTTCCCACGATTGCGACCGCACGGGCATTGCGGGGGATCGTCCCGCGCACATAGAGCGCAAGCGGCGCCGGATTGATTTCCCGCAAAAGAGGCGGATAGCCGGGATCGTCGCGGAACAGGAGGCGGATTTCCTGCGCCTGCAATGCCTCCCATGCGGCCTCCGGCTCCGGAACGGGGTTTGTGCCGGTCATGAGTGTCTCGTACACCGTTTTCCAGCTGCCGAAACCCGCGAATTTCCTCATGGCGCGGCTCTCGCCGTGGAGCGCGCATGCCACCGCATTATAATAGAGCGCTTCGCTGTGCATGGTACGAGCATACTCATTTTGAGGGGCAGGGGAAGCTTCCTTTCATCACGATTTAATGTTTCTGCTAGAATAATAAGGAGGAAATGAAAACGAATTTTAACCGGCGGCTTCTTTTGAGCGTGGGTGTCATCGCGGTCAGCGTCATTGCGACCGTGGCTGCCCTCGTATACCTGTCGGGCGATCTCGGTACCTATGCGTCCAAACTGGTAAGCTCTCGCGTCACGATGCAGGCGAATACGGCTGCCCTCGCCCGCCTCGCCGAGCTCAAGCGTGACTCACAGCCCGCCGCCGTGTATCAGGCGGCCATAAACTCGCTCCTGCCGACAAAAAACAACCTCATCAATGTCCCGCCGGCAATCACGGCGCTTGCCACCGCGGACGGCGTCACGGCAACTTTTTCTTTCCAGGGGAATCCGTCGGTCCCTCCGGCGGGGTCGGTGGGGACCGTACCATTTTCGCTTGGTGCACAGGGGCCGCTCAATAACGTGACTTCATTTCTGGCTGACGTGGAGACAAAGACAACCGGGTTCCTGCTCACCATCAACTCATTCGACGTGGTGAACAACGGTGCAGGAACCGCCAACCTTACCGGCAATGGCGTAATCTATTTCCAATGAAAAATTTTTTACGGGACCATCCGGAGACCACGCTCATTGTGCTCGCACTCTTTTTCCTTGCAATGATCATTGGGTTTTATTTTTGGGGGGTGAGCGACATGGCCGTCACGATCAACCGGGCGATGAACGACACGCCGCCGCCGCCGCAGAATGTCGGATTCAACCTGCAGGACGCCGCGCATCTTGACCTGCGGGGGCTTGTGAAATAACATAGAAAAACGCGTCCTTAGCTCAGTGGTAGAGCGTCACATTGACATTGTGAAGGCCGGAGGTCCGATCCCTCCAGGACGCACTGGCCATCGCCATTTCTATTTATGAAAGACGATGAGCGGAAAGCGCGTGTAGCTTAGTGGTAAAGCACCTCACTGATAATGAGGAGACCAATGGTTCGATCCCATTCACGCGCACAGGCTTTGTAACTGCGGTATTATTTGAATAATGGAACGTGAACCCGTAATCATTTATGAGAATAAGGATTTCCTGATCCTCAATAAACCGAGCGGGTTGCAGATGCATCCGGCGCGGATCAATGCGGGAAAATTGCGGAGGGCTGCCGCGCAAAAGCATGAGGACCGCGGAAAAATCCAGCCGACGCTCGTTGATTGGCTGCTCGAGCACTATCCCGAAGTGAAAACCGTGGGAGATGATCCCGCGACGCGGCCGGGCATCGTGCACCGGCTCGACAAGGACACATCCGGGATCATGGTCGTGCCGAAAAACCAAAAGACATTCGAGCACCTCAAGGCGCTTTTCCAGAAGCACGAGGTCAAGAAAACATATCTCGCGCTCGTTGTCGGAACGCCAAAAAATAAAACAGGCGTGATTGACGCGCCGATCGGCATCAAGAACGGCACGTTGAAGCGGAGCGTCAACGCAACAAAGATGGTAAAGCCGGCGGTCACGGAATATAAGGTGCTTGAGGAGTTTAGAAAAAACGACGGCGAAATGTATTCACTTCTTGAGGTGAGCCCACGAACCGGACGGACACACCAGATCCGCGTGCACCTTGCGAGCATTGGACATCCGATCGTGGGGGACAAGCTCTATGGCAAGCACGCGCAACCGGCCTTCGCGCATCGGTTGATGCTCCATGCGAAATCGCTGGTATTTTCCGATGACGGCGGCAACCGCTTTGCGTTCGACGTAGAGCCACCGAACGGCTTCAGGGACGTGAGCGCGATATCCACAGGGTGATTATCAAGGATAGAAAGGCGATGTGCTAAGCTTAAGGTAATACTAAAAGGTCGTAATTTTACGCGTTATATGAAAAATCGAAAAAATCGAAAAGCGTTTACCCTCATTGAACTCTTGGTCGTCATCGCGATCATCGCGGTCTTGTCCGTGGTCGTCATCTTGTCGTTGAACCCGGCGGAACTCCTCCGCCAGTCCAGGGACTCGAACCGTGTTTCCGACATGGCAACCTTGAAGAGCGCAATTTCGCTCTATTTGGCGGATGTATCAAGCCCAAGCCTAACGGGAACTAATGGTAATTGTTACACGACTCTGCCAAATACTTCGGCAATGTGGACGCCAGCATCTTCTACAGGGAACATAACGTCGGTAGCTAATTGCCAGCAATGGATGGTTCAGGCAACCGCAGTGGCAAATGCTACGACTAGTCGTGCCATTGATAGCACGGGATGGATCCCGGTTAACTTCAACAGCATCAGCTCCGGAGCGCCGCTGGGTTCTTTGCCGGTTGACGGGGTAAATGTTTCAGGGACTTCGGCAACTGCTCCAGGGTATTTCTACAGCTATGAAGCTACTGGAACCGTCTTTAAATTGGCGACCTTTACCGAAAGCAAGAAGTATTCGAAGACTGGTTCGAATGACGTCGAATCGACCGACGGTGGTGTGAACCCTTATGCCTACGAACAAGGTACAAGCTTGGGTCTCTAGGATTGGTTTTTCAGAAGAAAGTCCAAAAATCATCCCGCCCCAAGCGGGGTGATTTTTTTGTGATAAAATAAAAGAGTCATGGCACGCCTTCCTTTGCCGCCGGACGATATCAAGAAGCTCGTCGTGAACGAGGGGCTTATTACCGGTGCCAAATTTGATGAATATCTTGAAGAATCCAGGCGTAAAAGCCAAAGTATCATTGATATCCTGGTCTCGGAAAAGATCGTTGAGGCCGATTATCTGTACAACCTGATCGCGAATGCACTTGGCGTCCCACAGGTTGATTTCAATAGACGGACCTTGGATTCGAATATCGTGAAGCTCTTGCCGGAGGATGTCGCACGTCAGCGGCAGATCATCATCTTCAATAAGGAAGAAGACGGAACGTATGATGCGGCGATGGTTGATCCTTCCGACCTTGAAACGCGGCAATTTCTTGAACAGCGGCTCAAAGCGAAGATCAAGCCATTCCTCGCGACCGTAGAGGACCTGAATCGCGGGTTCTCGGTGTATGGCTACGAACTTGGCCAGGATTTCAAGAAGCTCATTGAAGAAAATATCCGGACGTCGCTCCTTAACCAATCCAAAGATGTTGCGGAAGCGGCAGCGCAGCTTCCGATCGTTGGCATCGTTGATAACATCCTTTCCTATGCACTCGCTTCGCGCGCGTCGGATATCCACATTGAAATCCTTGAGGAAGCGACCTTCATCCGTTACCGCATTGACGGCATTCTCTATGAGGTCATGAATGTAACGAAAGACATCCATCCGGCGATCACGGCGCGCCTCAAGCTGCTCGCCGGTCTCAAGATCGACGAACACTTTGCGCCGCAGGACGGGCGGTTTCGGTATCAGATCGGCAACCAGACCGTTGACCTGCGCGTTTCCGTGATGCCGACGTACTACGGTGAGAAGGTGGAAATGCGCCTGCTCGATGCGTCGCAAAAACCGCTCTCGCTTGAAGACATCGGCATGCGCCCCGCCGACGCGAAAAAAGTCGGTGACAATATCAAGAAGTCGTACGGCATGATCATTTCATCGGGTCCCACCGGATCGGGCAAGACGACAACCTTGTACGCCCTGATGAACATGCTGAACCGGCCGCAGGTGAATGTGACGACCATCGAAGACCCGATCGAATACAACATGCGTTACGTCAACCAGACGCAGATCAATCCGCAGGCGGGCATCACGTTCGCTTCCGGCCTCCGTGCGCTTTTGCGCCAAGACCCGAACATCGTTATGGTCGGCGAAATCCGCGACGCGGAAACGGCCGAGATTTCCGTGCAGGCGGCGCTCACCGGGCACCTGCTCCTGTCGTCACTTCACACGAACGACGCTCCGACCGCCGTGCCGCGTTTTTTTGACCTCAAGATCCCGCCGTTCCTCGTGAGTTCTGTCTTGAACCTCGTGATCGCGCAGCGTCTGGTGCGCAAGATATGCCAGTCGTGCACATATTCGTATGAGGCGGACTCCAATCTCCGGGAGATCGTTGCAGGCCAACTGAAGGATTTGGGGATTTCCATGGAAAACATAAAGATCCAGAATGTCCTGTACCGCGGCAAAGGGTGTTCCTCGTGCGGCATGACGGGCTATCGCGGCCGGCTGGGCATCTATGAGATTATGGAAGTCGACGAAAAGATGCGCTCATTCATCGCTTCGCCCGACTTCGGCCTCGAAAAATTCCGGGAACTTGCCCGCGAAGGCGGCATGAAGACGATGTTCGAGGACGGGCTCGAGAAAGTGGAACTTGCGCTCACGACGCTCGAAGAAGTCCTCCGCGTCATCCGCGAGTAGCGGGAGATAGTGTACAATAAACCTATACCATGCTCTTCCATTACGTTGCAGCCGATTCGTCGGGAAAGATGATCGAAGGCGAGCTTGATGCGGACACGTTGAACGACACCCTCCGTTTTCTCGCCGGCAAGGAATTGCGCCCGGTTTCAGTGAAGGCACTTGCCAAAGCCAAATCCGGCTGGAGTTTGTTCGGCGGGATCAATACCGAAGACAAGGTTTTTCTCACAAAATATATCGCGCTCATGTTGCGGGTGGGGACCGATCTTCTGTCCGCGATCAATATTTTGATCGCGGATTTCGACAAACCCGCCGTGCGGAACTTCCTGCTTGAGATCCGCGACGACCTTGGGCGCGGACAACCGTTCTACATGCCATTCTCCAGGCATCCAAGAGACTTCTCCCCGACGTTCATCAATCTGGTGAAGGCCGCCGAGTCCTCCGGCAATCTGGAAAAAACGTTCAACGACCTGAGCGTGATGCTTGAACAGGAAGCGGAATTGCGCAGCCAGGTTCGCTCGGCGATGGTCTATCCGATCGTGCTTGTTTGTGTCGCATCGGCGATCCTGGTGTTTCTCACCACCTTCGCACTTCCCCAGCTGGCAAATGTATTTACGAACAGCGGCGTCAATCCGCCGTTCTTTTCGCAGGTCGTCCTCGGGACGGGAATTTTTATCGGAGCGAACATCGTGCCAATATTTCTCATCCTTGCGGCGCTCATTGGCGGGACGGTCTGGGCCGTACGAAAGACCGAACCGGGCCGACGGGCGTTCCAGACCGCCTTGGGCCGGACGCCGGTCATCCGGGGGATCTATCGTGATCTTGCGATCCAGCGCATGGCGTCAACCATCAGTTCGCTCATGAAAGCAGGACTTCCCATCATGCAAACGATCACGGTAGCCGCCGAAACCGTGGGGTTGCGGGAATATAAAGATGCGCTGGTGCGCATAGCGAACGACGGATTGGCAAAAGGTCTCACGATCGGCGAGGCGTTCAGGCGTGAGTCGGCGTTTCCGAAGATGATCGCAAACCTGGTCGCCGTTTCCGAAAAGGCCGGGCACATCGACGAGGTCTTGGGCACGGTCGCGCAATTTTATACCTCGACCGTTGATGCAAAGATTAAGGCGGCAGTGTCGCTTCTTGAGCCGGTACTTCTGCTCGTTATGGGCGTCATGGTCGCCGTGATCGCGCTTTCCGTCATCGTGCCGATCTACCAGCTCACGACTTCTTTCTAGGCAATGCGGAACCGCACGGGATTTTCCCTCATAGAACTTCTGATCACGATGGCGATATTCTCCATCGTTGCGATTTCTTTCACCGTCGTTTTTATCGCCATCGTGAATGTGCAGACCCATCAGTCGTCCCGGACGGAAGTTTCGCAGCAGAGCCAGTTCCTGGTGCAACAGCTCCAGTACTACATCGGGAGCGCCCGCCTTGCCGATATGTCCCTTGATGCCGTGACCACGACGCTCACGCTTCGCATGTCGTCGCTCACGCTTGACCCTGCGATCGTCACGGTCGCGAGCGGAACGGTCTATCTGACCCAGGGAAGCGGAGCGCCCCAGCCGATCACATCGAATCGCGTGAGCGTTTCTTCAACATCGTTTACGCGGCACTTCAATTTCGGTTCATCCACTGCGTACGGAACCGAATCAATATCCTTTTCTTTTGTGATGTCCGAGAATACGTCGAATACCACGATGAGCTATTCGCAGAACGTGCAGTCATCGGCTGCGGTGCTCGCGCCAGTTCCGAAGATAGCCCTTCTCCAGCAGGCCAAAGCGGAGGGCAACAGCCCGAGCGTGACGGCGCTCGCCGCCTCGTACGGGACCATGAATGAGGCCGGTGATCTGCTCCTCGCGCTCACGGCAAACTCCACATCATCCGCATCGGTCTCGGTGTCCGATAGCGCCGGCAACTCATGGTCAAAGATCGGGTCGATCAGCTATCCGGCATACAATGAGGCGATGAATGTGTTCGCAGCCGTGAATGCGAAGAACGGTTCCAACACCGTGACGGCTGCGTTCGGATCGGGCGCCGGTTACGCGTCGCTCTTTGTCTATGAATATCGGGGTGCGGCCACAGCATCATCCTTTGATGTCTCGTCCACGCAATTGCAGGCCGCGATGCAGGCGCCCTCAAGCGGTTCCGTGACGCCGAATTCGCCCGTCGAATTGCTGTTCGGCGCAACGTACAACGGGTCAACTTCAGAAATCCCTTCCGCGGGAAGCGGGTTCATGTTTGAAACATCGTCCACCGTGACCCATGTTTTTGCGGAGGATATGGACCAATATATCACAGGTCCGGTGGCCGCGGCGTGGCAATATACGAATACCACGCCGAGCTCGTCGGTGCTCATCGTGACGTTCCGATAAGCGATTTCCGCAGGTGGTACAATAAAAGAGATGAACATCAAAGAGCAAATGCTGGCCTTGCTGCATGTGAGGTCGGTCGCGGCTGGCCTTGAGGTGAGCGACGAAGTGCTTCGGCTCGCAATTTTCGACGGCAAGGGCTGGAAGATGTACGCCGCCCGGCTCGCGCCCGGCATTTTGGAAAAAGGGAAGATCAAGGATCGTCAGGCGTTTATCGCCGCCGCGGTGGCGTTGAGGAAGGAGATAGGGTTGAGGAATGCCGCAAAACAGGTCAATGTCATTGCCTGTTTGGGCTCCATCGATATCTACACCCAGATCTTTCGGTTGCCGATGGTCAAGGACGGGAACATTGACGAAGCCGTTGCGTTGAATCTTCAGATGGCGTCGCCCATCCCGGCCGACGAGGCCTATTCCGGCTGGCAGATCGTGGGGCGCAATGAAAAGACAGCCCAAAATGAGATCCTTGCCGCGTTTGCCGACCGCGGAACCGTGAATGAGCTCGTGGATGCGCTGTTTGAGGGAGGATTTATCGTTATGGCCGTTGAGTCGCGTGGCCTTGCGCTCACCCGCCTGATCCGCGAGAAAGCTGCGGGCGTTGATGTGCCGAAGTCGTGCCTCTTCGTGAATATCGACAACTTCGGGCTCGATTTCCTTATTATCCGGAATGGGGCACTCTATTTTGAATATGAAAATCCGTGGCGCGACCTTATGAATGAGAAAGGGGACATCACTTTGGAAAAATTTGAGGCGACGCTCGCGGCAAGCTTGCGGCAAGTCGTCAATTTTTACGGCCAGAGCTGGCCCGAACCGCTCAGCACCACCATCCTCTCGACTACCGTCTTCCAGGCAGAAGCCGAAAAGGTGATCACCGAAAACACCTCATTCCCCGCGGTCCGCCTGACGCTCGTGATGGGGCAGCCCATTTCTTCGGAATGGCTCGTCGTGCTTGGGTCAAGCTTGCGCGACAGCGTCGCAAGGAGCAAGGACCAGGAGGTCAACCTGCTCGGGGCGGATTCCCGCGACCGCTTTCACGAAGAGCAGCTTCTGCGCTTCATGAGTTTTTGGCGCGTGGTGATCCCTGTGGCATTCGGGCTTCTCATCGCCACGTTTGTCGTCGGCGATTTTTTCCTGAGAGGTCTCGCGGCCCAGGCGCAATCAAATTCCGATTCCACGGTGAGTGCGGCGCAGTTTGCGCAGATAACCACGCTCGAGGCGGCGGCGAAAAACTTTAACAACGACGTGGTGCTTCTCTCGTCGATCGAGCAGACGATTCATCCCAATAATGCCGTGCTGCAAAAATTGTCAGCCGTGGCGGATGCCACGGGAGTCACCATAACGCACATCTCGTTCCAGTCGCAGGGCGTCCCGATGTCGATCACGGGATATGCCTCCGCCCAGGATCACATTCTTGCGTTTCAGACAGACCTGGAAAACGATCCGGAGTTCACGAACGTCAATCTGCCGCTCACCGGCGTCCAATCTCAGGGAGGCAGTTCCGTGACGTTTACGATGACGTTTTCATTCACGCCCGCAGCGCACTAGCTTCGATCTCGGCAAAAACGCCAGCAAGCATGTTCCGGTCCGTCGGCGTGACGGCATCAAGCACGAAGTCGCCGGCTTTTTTTCTGGTCTGCTCCTGCGGATCGCGGATGCCGATGCGCCCGCGCGAAAAATCTTCCGTGTGCAGGTGATCGATCACCGATTGCACTCCTTTATGTCCCGCCGCGCCGCCGCCGAAAGAAATTTTATACTCGCCGGGTGGGATGTCGCTGTCGTCATGTAAGACCACAATGTCTTCCGGTTTGATCGTGAAATGCTTGGCCGCTTCACGAACGGCGAGCCCCGATTCGTTCATGAACGTGAGCGGCCGGACAAAAACAATATCGCCCGATCGTGCGTATTCGAAGTAATCGCCGTGCCGACGGAACGTGGCGTCCGCGTCCGTTTGCGCGAGCCAATGCTCAAGCGCCATGCGCCCCACATTGTGGTATGTATGTTCGTATTCCTTGCCCGGGTTGCCGAGTCCGACGATGAGGTTCATCACTTGCTTATTATATTCCATCCCTTATATAATGAGTACCATAATCGCTGTTTAACCTGGATGAGAAAATTTTTTGCATCGCTTCTGGAGGTTCTCGAGATCGCAGTCATTGCGGTCGCCGCAGTTTTCATCGTGCGCACCTATCTCGTGCAGCCGTTTCTCGTAAGCGGCACGAGTATGGTGCCGACCTTCGGGAATGGGGATTATGTGCTTACCGATGAGCTCACCTACCACGTCCGTCCGCCAGAACGGGGCGAGGTCGTCGTTTTCCACGACCCAGAGGACTGGTCAACGTATTTCATCAAGCGGGTGATCGGGTTGCCCGGCGAACGGGTCGTCATCAAGAACGACCAGATCACGGTCTATCCGAACGCGAGTTCGACGAACGGCCTCGTCCTTGGCGAGACCTATCTTCCGCAGGGGCTCGTGACCTCCGGCAGTGCGGATGTCACCCTTTCTTCGAGCACCTATTTCATGCTGGGCGACAACCGGCCGTATAGTTATGATTCGCGGAGCTGGGGGCCGCTGTCTGCCAGGAACATCGTGGGGTTGGTGCGTTTCCGTTTGTGGCCGCTCACCGAACTGCAGGTCTTCGCCGCGCCGCATTACTAACCATCACCATGGAAAAAACCAACGAGAAGGAGACGCCACGGACCTTTCAATCAGTGAAGGGCATGCACGACGTCCTCCCGGCGGACCAGCCATACTGGGATAAGATCACGGGCTCGGTGAACGACATCGCCCGTGCGTACGGGTTCGGCAGGATCGAACCGCCGGTCTTGGAGTTCGCCGACCTCTATAATAAAACCTCCGGCGAGGGGAGCGACGTGGTGCAGAAAGAAATGTATACCCTGAAAACGAAGGGTGGTGATTTTCTGGCACTGCGTCCGGAATATACGCCGGGTATTTCCCGCGCCTACATGGAGAACGCCCTTTCGCGTCTCGGCCAGCCGCAAAAATTGTTCTCCATGGGGCAGATCTTTCGGCACGAACGCCCGCAGCTTGGCCGCGCGCGCCAGTTCACGCAGATCGATTTCGAGACGCTCGGGGGCGTGAACGATCCCATCTACGACGCCGAGATCATCTCCATTTTTTGGGACCTGCTCGACGAACTGAAGATCAAGGGTTCCACGCTGAAGCTGAATTCGATCGGCTGCCGCATTTGCCGCCCGATCTACAAGAAACAGCTCATAAGTTATTACAAAAACCACGAGAAGGAATTGTGCGCAGATTGCGTGGAGCGGCTCAAGGCCAACCCCTTGCGCCTGCTCGACTGCAAAGAAGAGGATTGCATAAAACTCAAGGAAAAAGCGCCAAACTTTCTCGACAAGCTGTGCGTGACGTGCAGCGGCCACTTTAAGGCGGTCCTGGAATATCTGGACGAGGTCGTCATCCCGTACGAACTCGACAATCACCTTGTCCGCGGGCTCGATTATTACAGCCGGACCGTTTTTGAGATCTATGCCGCCGGCAAGGAAGCGGAGATCGGCTCGATCGTCGCCGGCGGGCGATACGATTATTTGATGGAAATGATCGGCGGGTCGCTTACGCCTGCCGTGGGCAGCGCTTCCGGCGTCGAGCGCCTGATCGCCGTGATGAAGGCAAAAGAGATTGCGGTCGCCGCAAAGAACAATAAGCGCGTGTTCCTCGCGCACGCAGGCGACCTTGCGAAGAAAAAGGCATTCGCATTATTAAAAGACCTCCGCTCGCGCGGCATCATGGTTTCCGAATCGCTTGCAAAGGAATCGTTGAATGCGCAGCTTAAAGCTGCGAACAAAGAAGGGATTGGGCTGGCATTGATCCTCGGCCAGAAAGAGATTTACGAAAAGAGCGTCATCGTGCGCGATCTCCAGAGCGGCGTCCAGGAGGCGGTGCTTCTTGAAAAGCTGCCAGAGGAGATTAAAAAAAGGTTGAAATAGCCTGGACGATGTGAACATGGCTCTCCCTCCTCGCGAGTACGACTGTCGGCAGAGCCATGTTCACATCGCAAGCTAAGTTAAACTCATGAATAATCCTGACTGTTTGTTTTGTAAGATTGTGGATAAACAGATCCCGGCGGCGGTGATCTATGAGGACGACCGCGTGATGGCTTTTTTGGATGTGCACCCGCGATGCGCCGGGCACGCGCTTGTGATCCCGAACTATCATGCGCCGCGCATCGCGGAGCTTCCGGACGAAGAAGTGGCGTCCCTCTTCCTCGCCGTGAAGCATATCGCCGGGCTGCTTACCGAAAAATTGCAGTGCGACGGCGCGACGATCGGCATGAACCAGGGCCGCGCGAGCGGCCAGGAGGTGGACCATCTCCACGTGCACGTCATGCCGCGTTGGCACAATGACGGCGGCGGTTCGGTCCAGTCCGCGGTAAACAATCCACCAAAGGAATCCGTGGAAGAGATACTAAAGAAAATATTAAATTAAGGAGGAAAGGCCGAAAACAGAGAGGTCGAGCGTTTGAGCCGTTGCGGCGGTAGCGAGACCCTCTGTTCTCGGCCTTTCCTTGCATCACCTCTTTTTTTCATATATACTGCTCTCCATGGCTATTGAGGCACGTAAAAAGGAGGGGGAATCGGGGAATTCGCTGCTCTATGCTTTCACCCGCAAAGTGAAGCGGAGCGGCATTTTGAAGGAGGTCCGCCATCGCAAATTCCATGATCGGCCGGTGAGCCGCCTGAAGCGCCGCGTTTCCGCCATCCATCGCGAAGCGAAGAAGGCGGATATTGAGCGCCAGAAGAAGCTTGGCCTGCTCCAATAAGAGCACGAACGATGTCCCTCTTTGAACAAATAAATAGTGACCTGAAGGTGGCAATGAAATCCGGCGACAAGGTTCGCGTGGAGGTTTTGCGTTTTTCGCTCGCAGGATTGAATGCTGCGCAGAAAGAAAAGGGGATCAAGGAACCTGGCGCCACGCTTATCGATGAGGAAGTGATCGCCGCGCTGCAGAAGGAAGCCAAGAAGCGCAAAGAATCGATCGAGCTTTTCCGGCAGGGCAAACGCGATGACCTCGTGCAAAAAGAAGAAGGGGATCTCGCGATCATCATGGGCTATCTTCCCAAGGAAATGTCCCGCGAAGAGATCGAAAAAATCGTCCTTGATCTGAAAAATAAAGGATTCACCGAATTCAATACGCTCATGCGTGAAGCGATGAAGGTGCTGAAGGGCCGGGCGGACGGCAAATTGGTTGGTGAGGTCGTCAAAGCAAGCATTGGCTGATGGCGCAGACGGCTCGAAGGGCGCGCATCGCGTGGACCGAAAAGAAGCTCGCCGCAGCGGCAGTAAAATTAATGAAGCAGCTTAACGTTCGAGGCGCAACCCTCGATATTTTTTTGCTCCCGCACGCCGAGATAAAAACACTCAAGGCGCATTTCATAAAAAAACAGACCGAGCCGAATGTGCTCGCATTTCCCGAACCGATCCATTTCCCCCATCCCGAGATCCGGAGGCGCGCGAAATATCTCGGCGAGGTCTATCTCAATAAAGACATAGTGAGAAAAACCCCCGCCCGCGCCGAAGCACTCTTGCTGCACGGCATGCTGCACCTTCTTGGCTACGACCACGAGAAGAAAGCAGATGCCCTCAAAATGGAGCGAGTAGAAAAAAGAGTTTTGGGGAAATAATTGGCGAGATAGATAGGTGGAATAGCGAAAAATGAAACACTGCTGGGACCCGAAGAGCATGTATTCTTAGTATGCTCAGAGGGGGCCAGCAGGGTTTCATTTCTAAGCAATCCACAGCTACTCCCGCAGCGTTTTTTCATGCTAAAATGAGAGCATATGAAGCTCAAGGGACTCTCTCATGGTAGTGATTTTGTGACAGGGCTTGATATCGGTACATCATCCATAAAAGTGGTTGTTGCCGAGCGGCACGGACGCCGTCCGCTTGTGGTACATGTCCACAAGGAGCCGTGCTTCGGTATGCGGAAAGGCGCCGTGATTGATCTTAGCGAGGCATCGCAATCCATCAACCGCGCGCTTTCAGAGGTCAAAAAAATCTCAAAAGCGGCGGCGCGGAATATCTATATCAGCATTGGCACGCCGCAGGTGAAGATGCAGGCATCGCGCGGCATCGTTGCTGTTTCGCGCGCCGATGCGGAAATCTATCAGGACGACATTGACCGCGCGGTGCGCGCAAGCCAGGCCGTAAATTTGCCGCAGAATCGCACGATCATTCACACGCTCACCAAGGAGTTCGTTGTTGATGGCGTTGGCGACATCGCGGATCCCTTGGGCCTTTCGGGCAGCCGCCTCGAGGTCCAGAGTTTGATCATTGATGCGTTCTCTCCTCACATCAAAGCGCTCATGCGGGCGGTTGAGCTTGCTGGCGGAGAGATCGGCGGCCTGGTCTTCGGGCCGCTCACCTCCGCCCGCGCGGCGCTCTCGAAGCGGCAGAAAGACCTCGGAACCGCCATCGTTGACATCGGGTTCGGCACCACGGGACTTTCCATCTATGAAGAAAATCGCCTGGCGGGCGCGTCAAAATTCCCCGTCGGCGCTGGCAACATCTCTAACGATCTTGCCGTGGGGCTGAAGATTTCCGTGGATGCCGCAGAAGAGGTGAAACTTCACTATGGCTATGCGCTCTCCAAAGAAGTGAGCGCGAAAGAAACCGTTGACCTCAAGAAATTTGCCGATGATGCAAAGAGCACCGCCTCGCGCCGCTTCATTGCAGAGATCGTCGAGTCGCGCCTTGAAGAGATATTTGACCTCGTGAATGCGGAACTCAAGCTTTTGCAGAAATTCGGTGAACTGCCCGGCGGCGTGGTTTTGGTCGGCGGCGGCGCAAAGTTGCCCGGCCTCACGGATCTCGTGAAACAGGAGATGCGGCTCTCGGCGCAGATCGGCTGCACGCTTGCCGACGCATGGGATGGCGGAGGCGGCGCCTTCAAGGAATACCTCGAAGATCCGGAGTTCGTGAACGCATTTGGGCTTGTTTTATGGGGTATCGGCGGCGAAGGAGGGGGCGACATCCCCGAGTCGGAGGGGTCGGGCATCAGGAATTTCTTCAAATATTTCACTCCCTAGCGGGGTGTGCTAGAATAGCAATAACAAAACGATGGCTACCAACAAGAAAGAGAAATTCCAGCCGCTTTCGGCAAACGTCAAAGTGATCGGCGTCGGCGGCGGGGGAGGCAATGCCGTCGCCCGAATGGCAAAAAATTTTTTCCGCGGCGTCGATTTTGTGGCTATCAACACCGACCATCAGGACCTTGACCATTGCGAGGTCAGGCACAAGCTCTATATTGGCAAAGGACTCACCAAGGGTTTGGGAACCGGTATGAATCCGGACCTCGGCCGCCAGGCGGCGGAAGAGAACCGTTCCGAGATCAGCGAGACAGTGAAGGGGGCGGATCTGGTATTCCTTGCTGCCGGGCTTGGCGGTGGCACCGGCTCGGGGGCAACGCCCGTCATTGCGGAAGCCGCAAAGCAGGCCGGCGCGCTCACGATCGCCGTTGTCACGAAGCCGTTCAGCTTTGAAGGATCGCAGCGCGAGCGCATCGCCGCGGAGAGCTTGATCAAACTTCGTGACAAGGTGGACGCCCTGATCGTCGTTCCGAACGATCGCATCTTCACGGTCATCAGCAAGGACACGCCGATCGTGAAAGCATTTGAATCAATCGATGATATTTTGCGCAATGCCCTGAAGGGACTTGTCGAGATCATCGCGATGCCCGGCATCATCAATGTTGATTTTGCCGATGTGAAAAACATCATGCAGGATGCAGGGATCGCCATCGTGGGCGTTGGCCTTGCAACCGGTCCCGACCGCGCCGTGAAGGCCGTAAATTCTGCGCTCCATTCGCCGCTTCTTGAAACGAGTCCCGAAGGCGCAAAGGCGGTCCTGCTCGGCATCACCGGCGGCCGCGACCTGAAGATGAATGAGGTGAACGACGCGGCGAAAATCGTCGCGCAGACCGCCGATCCCGGCGCGCGCATCATCTTCGGCGCATATTACGACCGCAATTTAAAGCCGGGCCAGCTCAAGGTAACGATTGTCGCTGCCGGATTCAATAACCAGCAGGGAACAGCGCTTTTCGGCAACGGAGGCCCGTATGCCGACCGGCAAAGCGTATTCGGCAGCCGAACCGCCATGGACGGCAAGAAGCCGTCAACGCCGACCCGCGAGGTTATTCACGCCCGGGGCGACCGCGGTGACGAATCAGCCGATGAAATCACCGGATCCCGCTCAATCTCTGCGCCGCCTGCTTCGCTCGAGCGGCGAAACCCACCGGCCATGAACGGCAATAATGGAGGCAGCAATAATGGCAGTGGCAACGGGAACAACAGTTCCGGCGGCGGCAAAGAAAAGGAAAGCGACGCATGGGATATTCCGGCATTTTTGCGGCGGAGGAAGCGATAACCGCAACGCGTTAAAAGATATTAAAAATTTATTAAACAAAACTTGTACTGCCCGTTGCTGGGCAGTATTCTTTTTGCATGCCGAAGATGACCATTGAAAAATTAGCGTTGATAACCGCAGAGGCAATTGGAGACGCCAAAAAAGAATTGCGAGAAGAGATTCATCAAGAAATCGAAAATCTCGCCTTAGCAACTGCGCGGGAGTTTAGCGATATACGATTGTCGCTTCAGAAAAATGAGCAAGACATCAGGGATCTTTCCGTGCGCGTCGCAGGCATTGAGGAAGAGATCAAGCTATTACGCCGGGATATGAACGCCGGTTTTGAAATGATGCGGGAAGAATTCAGAAAAGTGCACGAAGCGTTGCAGAATCACAATCTGCGCCTGAGTTGGCTGGAGAATAAGCCGGGATAGCCCCAAATTAATAATTTTTTAATGTGGGTTTGGTATAAATGACGAAGGTCGAATAACATAATAAGAACATGGCAAAAAATAATACTAAACCAGAAAAAATGACGTTGGAGAAGCTCGCACTTATCACGATGCATGGATTTGATGAACTTCGGGCTGAATTTAAGGGCGATTTAAGTCGCGAAATAGGAGGTTTGCGCAAAGAAATGTATGCCGAGTTCAAATTGGTTCATCAAGAAATCAAGATTCTGCGCAGCAGCTATGATCACCGACTTACGCGGCTCGAGGAGAAGGTGCTCTAGCGAATACTAAGGGAGCTTCTTTTCGCCCGACGTCTCTACAAGCTCCCCCACAGTTGGCAGTTTTTGATCACCTAAAAGTTCCCCACTATCCCCGTCGCCGATAAGACCGGTTGCGTCTTGCACGCGTTCAACCAGGAAAGCAAGTCTTTTTTCGGAATCGTCATAGGCCCCTTTCGCATTCAGAAGATGGCTGCCGAGTTTACGGAAGGAATCAGCAAGTTTTTCTCCGTCAATCGCGACGCGCTGTAATTTTTTTAGGATCACATCAGTTTTTTTCCCTATGTCGGCATCTTTAAACCAATGGAGGATTATTCCAATGGTTAAAATAAAGTTATTCGGAGAAGCAAGGACAACTTTTTTATTCCAGGCATAGGTGTTCAAGTCTTCCTTCGAAACGATTTCATAATAAAGACTTTCCGCGGGAATATACATTATTGCAAAATCCACGGTGTTTTCATTGGGAAGAATGTATTTTGACGCGATGTCATCAATATCCTTTTTCACTCTTGCTACCAACGCTTTCCTTAGGGTATCCCTTTCTTCCGGATCGACGGCTTTTATGAATTGCGTAAAAATATCTTGGGGATATTTCGAATCAATAGGAAGAATCCGGCCGTTGGGCAGCGTGAGCGCAAAATCCACCTTCTCGCCGCTGGGAAATTGATGTTGTGATTCGTACGAATCTTTCCGTGGGAAGTATTGAGAGAGCAGGTATCCAAGCGCCGCTTCGCCCCATTCGCCCGTCAATTTTGGATTTTTAAAAATGGTTTGGAACGAATTAACCTCTTTGACCCCTTTGTTGACATCTTCGAGTTCTGCCTTCATCTCGCCAAATTTGCCGGTGAAATCCTGTATTTGTGAAAGGAGATTTTTTGTGGAGTTTTCCCTGGATACCGCCTCTTCTTTCCGCGACTCAGATATCTGATTGCGGATTTCTTCGCGTAATCCCTTTACTTGCTCATCCCAGATTCGATTTGTTGTCTCAAAACGTTCCCCAAGCTTTACGATTTCAGGATCGAGCACATTGGTTTGCGTTGGCGGCTTCCAAAGCCGGTAGGCGATTGCGGCAAGCATGATGACAATAAGGGCGAAGAGGACGATATCCATAGACCTATTGTAACTTATCCCAGCAAAACAAAAAGACCCCTTTCGAGGTCCCTTTGCAATCCAGCTTGATGTTGGACTCCCGGTTCGCCACCCAGTATATGAATTTTATCAAACTCAATCTGCATGTCAAATCTCTCCCGGGAGCGGTGGAGATATGGGGAATCGAACCCCATGGACTCTGGGTGACGAACCGAGTCCAGCGCCAAGTTATCCCCACCGCGCGATTCATTGTAATGACCGCGGATTAAATTTAACTAAAAACAAAAACAGCGCCAAAGCGCTGTTTTTGGGTAGAGAACGAAACTAGCTTATTGCCAGCTGCGTCCGCCGCCGTAACCATTGCCACCACGGTCTCCGCCAGTGCGGGGAGCGCGCGGTTCGAGAGGTTTGGCCTCGTTCACGGTGAGCTTGCGCCCATCGAAGTCCTTGCCGTTCCACATCTCGATCGCAGCCTGCGCATCGGTGTCGGAACCCATTTCGACGAAACCGAATCCGCGCGAGCGGCCGGTCATTTTATCCATGATGATGCTGGCCGAGACAACGGCGCCCGCTTTCGCGAACGCGTTCTGGAGCTCATCCTGGGTTGTCGAGTACGGCAAACCTCCAACGTATAATTTTGTAGCCATTGAATACTTAACGTAATTGCTAATGTAAGTCGACCTAATCTTTCCCTTTGCTTCTCCGACCAACTTTCGCTGGAACCTCGAAACTTCCGAGAACCCTTACATGAATCCTATTATACCATAGAATCCATAAAAAAAGCAAGCCCCTCCCCTCAAGCCCCCCTTCAAGCCCCATAAAACCAAAGAAAAACCGCGTTTCGCAGGGAGGCGAAACGCGGCGGATATTCACCACCATGCACGCAGCGATCCTTCGGGATCGGGATCGTCGCCCTGAATGACGATCTCCCCGTCATTCAGCGTGTCGGCATAGCGTTCGTGCGGGATCCGATTTTGATATCGTTTTCCCGTTCGAAGCATGATATAAAACGTGACGAATGAAAACGCTCCAACCACAAGGGCAACCCGCAGGGAGTGCCTCTGCATCTGAGCGCTTGCGCCCGCGATCAGGGCGGACATGAGTGCGTAGAAGAACATTCGATGATGCTTCTTTGTGAATGAGAGAACGATCCCCGCCATGGCACCGCAGGTAAGACCGCAAACAAGCTTGTAGGTGCAACCACTAACGATGATCATGAAAATGATCATGTAGAATCTCCGTACTGTCGGTGGTAGGAAAACCTTCTCTTCCATGATGCTCCTCCTGATGAAGTATCTGGGGGTAATTATATCACACAAACGCATGTAATGCAATTTCTCCGAAACGCGGTTTCTTGTTACCGTAGAGAGGATGACTCCCGCGCGATGTAATAAAATAATTGCAGAGCATTATAAGAAATACGGTCGGCACACCATGCCGTGGCGGAAAACGCGTGATCCGTACAAGATTCTTATTTCCGAGATCATGCTCCAACAGACGCAGGTTGGCCGCGTCGGGCCGTTTTATGAAAATTTCATCAAAAAATTTCCGAATTTTAAGGATTGTGCACACGCAAAGACGAGCGATGTGCTTCAGGCATGGCAGGGCCTTGGCTACAACCGCCGTGCGCTAGCATTGCAGAATTTGTCAAAGATCATTTTAGAGAAATTTCATGGAGAGCTGCCGCGCACGCGCGAGGAACTTGAGGGATTGCCTGGCATCGGGAAGGGGACGTCGGGTTCGCTCATGGCGTTCGCATGGAACGAGCCCACGATCTTTGTCGAGACGAATATCCGCCGGGTATTCATCCATTTTTTCTTTCCAAAACGAAGAAAGGTAACAGATGCCGCCATTGAACGTTATATTACAAGGACGATTGATAGAAAACATCCGCGCGAGTGGTATTGGGCGGTCATGGACTATGGCGCATGGCTTGCGAGCCCGACTGCCCGCGGGCCAAGGAGCAAAAATCCCAATCGCAGGAGTGCGCACTATGTGCGGCAAAGCAAATTTCATGGCTCCGACCGGGAATTGCGGGGGAAAATCCTCCGATTATTGCTTATAAAAAAGAAAACCACGGTCCTCGGGATCGCGCGCGAACTCAACGAACCGTCCAAACGAGTCAAGAAAATTATCCGTGGGCTTTCGCGCGACGGATTTCTCAAAACCAACACAACACGTTTTTTATACCTATGAAAATGACCACAATAATAATGCGGAGAGCGATGTTTGTCTTTGTGTTCGCCGGAGTTGTAGGGCTCGCGAGCATGGGAGTCGCGCTCGCCGCGACGGCAAGCGCTCCGCTCAAATACGGCGCGTGGGTGCCGTTCTGGCAATCACAGCCGGGCGAGCAAGACATTGCCATTCACCTGGACTCGCTGAATGAAGTGAGCCCCTTTTCTTATGAGATCGGCGCCGGTGGAAGCCTTATTGATGATTTGAATATTAATAACGGCTCGTGGGACGGCTGGTTTTCGGCAATCCGGGACATGAACGTAAAAATTATCCCGACGATCGCCTGGTTCAGCCCGACCGGCATTTACAATCTTCTTTCAAAAGCCAAAAGCCGGCAGGCGGAAGAAGATAACATTGCGGCGCTCGTGAAAGCCCAGAATTTTGACGGCATCGACATTGATTTCGAAAGCATGTCCCCCGCAACTCGGCCGTATTATTCGCTGTTCATCCAGGGGCTTGCCATGCGGCTGCATCCGGCAGGGAAGAAGCTCACCTGCACCGTGGTGCCGCGCACGCCGCCGGATCGGATCTATACTGTTGTTCCTGCGAGCATTGTCTATCCCGAAAACTATTCGGTCCTCAATCAATATTGCGACGAAGTGCGGCTGATGGCCTATGATCAGCAGACGACAGACCTCACGCTTGACGCCTCAAAGGGCAACGGCACACTCTATGCGCCCGTCGCGGATCCCGCGTGGGTAAAATCGGTCATTCAGTTGGCGCTCCAATCTATCAGCCCAAAGAAGATCATGCTGGGCGTACCGACCTATGGCTACGAATACGAGGTTTCCTGGACGAGCGGCGTGACCACCTATCAGCGCGTGCGCAGCTTTGATTATTTCGGCGCGATGGATCGCGCGGATTCGCTGAGCATTGAGCCCGCACGGGACAATGCCGATGAATTGAGTTTCACGTTTGCGTCAAGCACCTATATCGCAGAGCCAGCAATCCTCGTCACAACGGTGCCTTCGGCCATGCCGCTTGAACTCGCCACGGTAAACCCGAACGCTTCAACCACATTCTTCGTCTCATTCCCGGATGCGCAGTCAATCGCGGACAAGGTGGCGCTCGCCAAGCAGTACGGACTTCGCGGCATCATGCTCTTCAAAGCAGACGGTGCGATGGACCCGAATGCGTGGAACGTTCTAAACTAGTTTTTCTTCGCGGCGGCAGCGCCAAGGGCCAAGGTTGGCCCCGAGGGTATCACAACAACGTCTGCATAATGAAGGCCAAAATAGATGGCCTTGCCGACGCTCGGCATCCAAATGTCGATTGATTTCTTGAATTTGGGGGCCATTCGGTCTTCCACCACGAACACCTTGGTGCCGAATAAGCTCGGGATCATGATCTCCGTCCCAAGGGGGAGCAGATTGGACGCAACGATGCCGTCGCGCACATGCGTGCCATTGGCCGTGATAAACGGCGTATCGTCGGTCTCATCGGGCACGCTTGCATAGGCCGTGATTCTCATGGTGAGCGTCGTAGTCACCGTACCGGGCAATGCCGCCCCGTTTGAGGGGTCAGAACCGGCTTTTGTGACCACAAACGGCAGTATATAGCTGGCAACGGAAAGCAGGGCGACAATGGCCACAATCCTTGTTTTCGTGCTTTTAGTCATGTAATTGGGGGTGGGGATTGGGGCGGCTTTGCCCCGTTTTCCAACAAAAATGCCCCTCGCGGGGCTTACACCTTACACTCTTAAGTTCCCGGTCATTGTAGCGCAGACGGGCCGAAAAGTCAATAGAACGGGAAATGGCCGTTTTAATGATGATTTAATCCTCGAAAATGCACTATAGGTGCATGGAGCCAATAGATTATGAGAATATTAGGGAAAACTACCGAAGGATGGGATTTTCCATAAGCCCGGCGCTGTGCGGAAGCAAGATATTCTTTACAAATATAGGATTTAATCATCTTATCCGCAAAAACCGGGAACTTCGATCAAGTAAAGAGCAATGGAAGAGATTTGCTCTTTTGAAGTATGCAAAATGCATTCTCGAAGATCAAAAAGCCGATATCATGTATCGTCAGCGCGCCAGCGGGATGGCTTATATCCATTTCTGGGCATTTGCTGCAATAATGGAAAATCATCATATCAAAATCGTAGTGAGCCAGATTGATGATGGAGAAAAGCAGTTTCTTAGCATTATGGAAAGTCGGAATAAACAAAAAGACCCTCGATAAACGAAGGTCTTTTTGATGTGCCTGCCATCAGCTACAGCCGATAGGGATAGGATCCCGCAGGCATACTCACATTTTATCTGGGCCATCTCTGCCCCGTCAACTATCTTTTAATGATTTTTTAATCTGCGAAATGGTACCGTTCCGGTATGCATGGATTTATGGATGATTTTTCCACATATAGTTTATATAAAAAAGAAGGGCAGGCATTTTATGACTCAGTTGGCGAAATCTTCTCCCCGGCGCTTCGGGAAAAGGTTAGGTTTACCGCGGAAGGATTCAACCACATTATCTTCACGGATCCGCGATCCGAGAGGGAGCAATTAGCTCAAGTTGCGCGATTCAGATTGCTTCCACTCGCTGTCCGGCTTGTAGGAATTTCGACGACGTATCAAGAATTCGAAGAAATTTCAAAGCAGATTGAGGTAAAAATGTTGAAGGAGAAGATTGTCAAAAACCAGATGGTTCGATATTGGGGCATCATCGCTATTCTCGATGGATATAAAATAAAAGTGGTTATACGGAAAATAGGCGATGGTGCTGTTCATTTTTGGAGCATTATTCCGGCGTGGACAACCAGCAAGCGCCACGACGGTAGGTTCCAAGGTAGTCCGGAGAACGATTGAAACAAAAACACCGCTTCGCGCGGTATTTTTGTTGTGCCTGCCTTCGGCTTTTGCAGCCGAATAGGGCTACCGCCCCACAAGCACGTCTTTATCATATCTCATTCGCAACCCCCGTCAAACCTCTTTTAATGATTTTTTAATCTCCTCTGGCCAATCTCCGCTTGTGCCGGTATTCGTGCAGAATGAGGATGATGAGGACGATATCGAAGACGGTGAGCACTCCGAGGAGCAGCGAGGGGATGAAGAACAAGCTATAGACCTGGTAAATCACAAAAAGCGCGAAGACCGCCGCGGAGGCCGGATAGGCCCAGAGTTTGTGCTTCAAAAGCCCCCAGACAAGGAATATTTTTACGATACCGTGCGAAAGGAGTATGAACGCCCAGAACGACTGGTTGGGGCCAATGAGCCCCTGGAACTGCTGGATCACATAGCTCCACACAAAGTCGCGCGGCTGCTCGGCCGTTTCCCCGCCAAGGAAAAAGAAAAACATGCTGTTGAGCGTTTGGGTGCTCACAAAATAGAAAAGCAAGCCGAGAACGATCTCGCCCGCAGTGATGACGCCTTTCAGGATGATTCCGATCTCAAAGAAGTCGTGGTAGGTTTTCTCGGCAAGCAATTTCTTCATTTTTCATCTTTCACCAGGTTCCAAACAAAAAATGAGATCATCGATACAAAAAAACTCAAACTGCCGAACGTATCCTCCCGCGGATAATCCAGGAAGTGAGTCAGCGGCATGGCGAGCGTCGATGGATGGACTGCGGAGTTGAGGACAATATAGAGCCACCCAAGGAGGCCGAAGACGAAGAGGGTAAGCGAAAACGATCGAAGTATCTTCATGGGTTCAGTATAGCAGTTTTAGTGAACGATTTCTGGCCGAGCTTCCAGATCCTTCATTTTCCTCTAAAAATCCTATACACTATTGCTATGAAAATCATAGTGACGGGTGGGGCCGGATTTATCGCAAGCCATATCGTGGACGCATACATTCTCCAAGGTTATAAGGTTGTCGTTGTGGACAATCTCTCGACCGGCTTCAGGAAAAATCTGAACCCGAAAGCGAAGTTTTATAAGGCAGACATAAAAAATCTGAAGCAATTGCGTGCGATTTTTAGGAAGGAAAAGCCGCAGATCGTAAGTCATCATGCAGCGATTGCGGAGGTGGCAAAGTCCCTCCGCGATCCCTTACATACGTTTGCTACAAATGTAGGCGGAACGGTTAATGTGTTGCTGTGCTCGGGGGAAGCTGGCATTTCAAGATTCATTTTTGCTTCTACGGGAGGTGCAATATACGGTGAACCAAAAAAAATTCCAGTGGATGAGCATGCTCCAACCGTACCCCTTTCGCCCTATGGGCTCAGTAAGCTCTTAGATGAAGAGTGCATTAAATATTATGCTGCGCATTACGGATTTTCTTATACAATTTTTCGCTACACAAACGTTTATGGTCCGCGCCAGAATCCCAAAGGCGAAGCTGGGGTTGTGGCCATATTCGGAGGTTTGATGAAAGCGGGGAAGCGGCCGATCATTTTTGGGGATGGCACGAAGGTGAGGGATTATTTATTTGTCAGTGACATTGTTCATGCAAATAAAAAAGCCATTTTGCAAAAAGGTAGTCATCTCATGAATCTCGGGTTGGGAAAACCGGTCCGTGATCGGGAAATCTTCGACACGATAGCGGAGATAGTAAAATTCAGAGGGAGGCCTATTTTTAAACCATTTCGCACCGGCGAAGTTTACAAGATCACCATTGACGCCCATCGTGCCAAAAAAATTATAGGATGGGAACCGAGCGTTATGCTCAAAGAAGGCCTGTATCGCACACTCAAAGAACTTTAATGATTGTTGATACTTTTCGCCGTTTGTGGCGGCACTTTTTGACCGATAATCTGTTCAGAAATTCAATCTATTTGATGTCCACCACGGTCGTCATGGGAGTCCTTGGTTTTTTCTTTTGGCTCATCTGCGCCCATCTGTTTACGCCTGACCAGATCGGCGTAGGGACAGTGCTCATCTCTGCTATGTCGCTGATCTCTTTTATCAGCTTGCTCGGTTTTAACAGCACATTCGTGCGGGTCTTGCCAAATTCCCGAGACAGAAACAATGAGATCAACACAGGGTCTATTCTTGTGATAAGCGCGGCGGTGATCATAGCGGCCGCGTATACATGGATAGCGCCCTCCGTAACCCCCCAGCTCGCCATCATCCATATGAATTTTTGGTATGCGGCCGGCTTTGTCGTTATGGTCGGCCTGGCATCAATAAATTCCCTCACCGACAGTATTTTTATCGCTTACCGGTCGGCACAATATAATCTTCTGACAGATGGAGTGGTCATGGGGGGTGCCAAGCTGCTCATGCCGTTCATGTTCGTCGGCCTGGCCGCCTACGGTGTTTTCGCTGCTGCCGGTTTCGCCGCGTCGCTCGGCATGGTGGCAAGCATCTTGTTTTTAGTGTTCAAATTCGGCTATAAACCCCGACTCAGCATCAATAAGCAAACATTAAAGAACGTTTTTCGCTATTCATTTGCAAATTACATTGCCAATTTAGTGAACGTTGTTCCATCGCTCATTTTACCGATCATCGTGCTTGATCGCCTCGGCGCTCCTGCGGCGGCGTATTATTATTTGGCTTTCATGGTGATCAACTTGCTGTACGCCATATCAATATCCGTTTCCCAATCGCTTTTCGCAGAAGGTTCGTACAGCGAAGATAAGTTGCGAACCTTATTGAAGCGCGCCGTAATAATCCTCCTTGCCATTATGGTTCCCGCCGCCCTTATTCTTGCCGTGTTCGGCCCGCTCATCTTGGGATTTTTCGGAAAATCGTATAGCGAGGGAGGGTCAAGCGTGATCGTTATATTGGCAATCGCTTCTCCGGCCATCGCCGCTTTCAATGTCGGCAGCGTCTTATTGCGAATCAGGCATCAGATATATTCACTCGTTTCCATAAATATTGTGTATGCGATCGTGGTAAGCGGCTTGGCGATTCTTTGGGCAGACAAAGGACTTGCGTGGATTGCTATCGCATGGACGGTAGGCAATCTTATCGCGGCGTTGCTTTCATTTTTCTGCATATTTCTCTATCGGCAAAATCCCACGCCGGTTCAGGCCTGATAACGCTATCTTATCTATAAACTCTTGAGCCGCCATCGTTGTAGATCAAATTTTTGTGGCTGTTCAAGAATGCCGACGGATAATCGTACGTCAATACATTATTGTTATATTGATAATAGGCGATACCTTCGGCGATATTTTTATTAATGAGATAAATGTAACTATTTTGTTCCAAGGTTTGCGGGAAGATGGCGATATTGGCTGCAACGGTATCGGTGAAGGATTGTAGCCGCAGATTTGCCACAACATCTGCCTGCACCGTTGCATTTGGATTGCGATGAAGGGCAAGCCACTGCGCCCCTGCGATTTCCGAATCGTGAATGTCGTAGCCGTCGAGCGTGCTTGGCGGCTGGTCGAGCGTTATGCGCGCCGATCCTCCAGTGAACTGATCAAACGTGCCGCTCAAAGAGCAAAAGATAATGACGACCATCACAGCCAAGGCAAGTGTCCGATATCGCGGAAGATATTTCATCACCATCGCTCCGCCAATCACGGCGCATATGCCCAGCGTTAAGAACATCTGCAAATAGAGGCGGGTAACATTATAGTGTGCCTGCAAGTAGGGGATCAGTATCATCAGCGCAATAAGCACATATGCGGCACTATTCAGAATGACGAAATCGTATTTCCCGTCATATCCTTTATTTGCCGACCGTCGCCGGAGCGCAATATATATTCCGGCGATTCCGATGAGCGGAAAAACATCGATTAATAAAAGCTTCGCTATTCGTACCAGAAATCCGATGAGAGACGATACGAATTCAGGCAGTTTTGGAGCGACGGAGATGTTTTCGTTGATTGCCTGTGGCACATAGCCCGAACTTTCGCTATTGGGATAGGTGTTGTATCCGGCTTGTCCTCCATACACGCGGATGGCTTTTTGCTCCGCCATTAAAATTTCCTGGTCGGTATTCGGGTTTCCGCTCGCAAAGAGAGAAGTCATAATCGCGTTTTGCACGGCATTCTGGGCGACAACGGTGAACGGTAGCGCTATCGGCGCCGCCACAACAGCTTCCGCGACATGCAGCGGCGTCACGGAAGACGGTGGCGCTGCGCTTGCAGTGGACGAGGCGAGGATTGGTGGCTGCTTGTTTGTGACAAAGTTTGTGAATGCCGTCGCTGTGTGCGTGATGGGAATCTGCCATATGAAGAGAAACACGAGAGATGCAGCCAGCATCATAGGTTTGATAGCGATCGTTTGCTCGCGGAGGGAGTGGATGAAGAATCGGCTGCCATACGAGATGATGAGTGCAACAAGAAGGAGAGCAATCCAAACATAAGCTGTTGAATAGTGCGAAAGGACCATCGCGGCGGTAAATAGGTACAACAACCAAGAGCGGGTGCGTTTTTTCAGGCGTTCATCGAAGAGTGCGAGAAGGAGGGCCATATAAAATATGAAAGCGACCTCCTGGCGGATGAGAGCCGGCATTTGTTCGTAAAACCAGGTCTGCGCCGCGAATAAAAAGCCCGCAAGAAAAGCCAATGATTCATCCAAATATCGCCTTGCAAAGGCGTAGACCATGACCGGCATGACAGCAAAGAGAAGCTGGAAGGTTGCCTTAAAAATGTATTCGCTCGGCGCATGCGTCAGTTCTTTGAGGATCGTCGGTAGGATGGTGATGCTGATGCAGGCGTTATAATCCGAGCCAGGATAATAGGACATTTTCCATCGGAGGTTTTGGAGCGTCGTTTGGAATACCCGGTATTCCAGGTTGATGTTCCCAGCCAAGGATATGCGTGCTACGTAGGGAGTACATCAAAAGGAGTGACAGCCCTATGGAATACAAGGCCGAGATATACGCCCATCCTTGGATCGAGCGGCGAAAGCATGCGGCGGCGAGGACATAAAGGGCGATCCCAAAAAGCATCACGAGCGTGAGGGTGCCGCTCCCGCCGTTGTTGAGTATCGCCGCGCCGTAGATGCTGAGAATCACGAAGAGCCAAGGGAACACCCCGAAAAATATGCTAGTTTTGTTTGGCCAGCGCGGCGTCCACGGCGTGACATAATCTTTATTGAAATAATAGGCGGCCGCTGACAACACAAACACGGAGATGTCAAAGAAAATAATAAGTGATATTTTGGCGAGCGGATGATAGATGCCGAAAAGGGGCAAAATCCAATTGATGCCGAGACCGCCCGCAAGTGCAAATCCCAGACCGAGTCCTATGGCATACAGAAAATATTCAGGGATTTTATCCGGAAATATTTTGAGAATGAACGCCAATAAAATGCCCGGAACAACGATAATCCCGATCAAAACAATCGGAGTCATGGCCAACGGCGAAAGGTTGGGGATAAACACCGCGAGCGTTACGAGTGCCATCCAAAACGCCACCCCAAAACAGATTTGTTTTATGGTTATCACAATCCTGAGGAAATCACGCTTTGCAGAGTGGTGTAGGCGGGCTTAAGAGCATTATCGGCACGTATCAGGCCGAAGAAATTTTCCTGGGTGCTCGTGGACGTTCCACCATCTTTGAGGGTGTACCAAAAGATCGGTCCCGCCCAGTTGTAGGTTTTGTACAGGTTCATGGCATCGGTGACCATGGCCGCTTGTCCTGCTTCGGTGACAAACCAATGCGGATTAGGACCATTCGTCGGTGCGCCGAATTCCGTAATCCAAATTTTCTTATTGGCATCCCCATTTGCGACCATGATGCTCCGCAAGCTCGGAGAAGTTTCGGACATCTGCGCCCACATGTTCGTACTATTGCTCGAAGGCAGCACGGGGAACGTGTATGAATGATCGCCCATGGCGTCAAAATAGTTCTTGCCACCATCGTTATAGATGCAGCTCAAGAAATCCATCTGCGATATGTTGTTGTTGTCCGTGTTTTCCGGAGCAAGTCCGCCACTCACGACAATTGCATTTGGATCAACTTTTTTGATGGCAGGATAGGTTGCCTTGAGGAGGGTGGTATAGGCATTGCAATCTGTCTTGGTCGCCCAGAAGTCATAATTATTGGGTTCATTCCACACCTCCCACGCCTGAACTTTGCCTTTGTATCGTGCTGCTACCTCGGCTGCGAACGTGGCGAATTGGGCGGGATTTGCTGGGGGACATTTCGCGCCGCCGCCGCAGCTTGCAGTTCGAGCCCATTGCGGCGTGAATAAGAGAATCCCAAGACCCTTGAGATGATGAGCGGCGATCGCATTGACCAGCGTGTCGTAACTTGTCCACGTAGAATGGTCCGGCGAGCTGTACTGCACGTCGCCCCATTCAATGTCAAACCTGACCCACGTAGCGCCGAGGGCAACCATCTCATCAAGCTGCTGGTTCATATCCGCCACGTTGATCTTCGCCAGTCCTCCTCCAGAAGAGATACCGACAGCGTGCCCGATGTTGAGGGGTGGCTTTGGGGGAGCAATGGTTACGATGGGAGTCGTGGTCGAAGTCGGAGCAAGAGTAGTGGTGGCCTCAGCCGTGCTCGTTGCGGCGTCAACCGACGTCGTGGCAGGCGGGGGATTCGTTGAAGATGAAGTTTTCAGCTCCAAAACAATAAGAAAAAAAATCAGAACAACCAAACTTGTAATCACGATCGAAACTTTCATTTTTCCTTGCTTAATCATTGGTGTAATAATACATTCTTGTTGAACATAATACAATCTTGATTTAAAACTTTATGTTATAGAATTTTTTTTCTGGCCAAATCAGCTAATTTATATAATCTGCTCCGATTGTAGTAATAATCAAGAAACCAGATTTTTTTTGCTATTACTAACAGGTAGGACTGGGGGGAATCTATGTTTTTCAGAGCTTCTCTAAGTGCTTCTTGGAGAGGACGATCTATATCCAATTTTTCCAATTCAGCCAAATTTTCTCTATGGAAAAAAGCTCCGTGCTCCCCTTCTATTTTTAGATTTTTTACACTCTCGAGATCGATAGCGTGTGGAAATGTCTGGGACTGGTTTAGTGTTCCTGCCGCTCGCAGGGCGATCATCGTTCGTAGACATTTTTCGCAGATCCCACAATTAAATTTACCCTTCTTGTTCAAAAAGCACACCCGAAGATTTTTTAATACTGCCGGATTTTTTGAGATGCTTTTCGTCTTTTCAAGACGATTCACATCGATGCCATCATGGTGAAACGATAAGGTCTCCGTCCCCCTTAAGTGATCGATCTGGGGATGCGATCCCCACGGATATAGTTGGTCTTCTTTAACGGAAGAGGGGATAAATACATTTTCGAGCTTTTTACGGAGGGCAAGCCCCAGACTCG
>Ga0265330_10000191_pt1 | contig 47469 bp, 25 predicted proteins | sample 41919metaG_FD_202083 | JGI IMG/M metagenome (GOLD analysis project Ga0265330, IMG submission 202083) | Rhizosphere microbial communities from Carex aquatilis grown in University of Washington, Seatle, WA, United States - 4-19-19 metaG | ecosystem: Host-associated > Plants > Roots > Rhizosphere...
TCCTGACCGCGGGCAGAAAGCTGCTCATCAACAACTACAACCGGGCTCCTGTGGTGATGAGCCGCGGGGAAGGTTGCGTCCTGTGGGACGTGGATGGGCGTCGCTTTCTCGACATGACCGCCGGAATTGCGGTCTGCGTGTTGGGCCACGGCCACGCCGGCCTGTCCCAGGCGCTCGCGCTGCAGGCCACGCGTCTGCATCACACGTCAAATCTCTATTTCATAGAGGCGCAGATCCGCCTGGCAGAAGCGCTGGCGCGGCGAGCGTTTGCCGGCAAGGTGTTTTTCTGCAACTCCGGCACTGAGGCCAACGAGGCTGCGCTCAAGCTAGCGCGGCGCTACCAGATCGTCGTGCGCAACCAACCTAAGCGCTTCGAACTGATCTCGTTCGAGGGCAGCTTCCATGGCCGCACCATGGGTGCGCTCTCGGTCACTGGGCAGGCCAAGTACCGCGAGGGTTTCGGCCCGCTTCTGCCTGACGTGCGCTTCATTCCTTTTGGCGACGCCGAGGCGGCGCGCAAGACGATCAGCGAGCGCACCTGCGCCGTGATCATTGAGCCCATCCAGGCCGAGGGCGGCATCAATTTGCCGCCGCCGGGCTATCTGCAGGAGCTGCGCCGCCTGTGCAGCGAGCGGGGCGTTTTGCTCATCTTCGACGAGGTGCAAACCGGCGTGGGCCGCACCGGAACCTTCTACGCCTTCGAGCGCGAGGCCATGGTGCCGGACATCGTCACTCTGGCCAAGGGTCTGGCCGGCGGCGTACCCATGGGCGCCATGTTGGCCAACAAGACGGTCGCAGACGCCTTTGCGCCCGGTACCCACGCCGCCACCTTTGGCGGCAATCCGCTGGCCTCGGCGGCAGCGGTCTACATTCAGCAGGTCATGGACGAACAGAACCTGCTGGGGCGCTGTCAGGAGATGGGCGCCTATCTGGGCTCGGCGCTGGCACGCCTGGCCGAGCGACGGCGGCCCAAGACGCGCAGCGCACGGGGCCGGGGCCTTTTGCAGGGCCTGGTCATAGAGGGTGACGCTTCCGTGGTGGTGGCCAAAGCGCGCGAGCACGGACTGCTGCTGTCGGTGGCGGGGGGGAACGTGGTGCGTTTCGCTCCGCCGCTGCTGGTAGGTCAAGCCGAGCTCGATGAGGCGTTGTCGATCCTGGATGCGGTTCTGTCCGAGGTGTGAATCATGGGCAAAAAGCGCGACTTTCTCAGTCTGTGGGACGTCTCTGAGGCCGAGTTCGCGGCGCTGATCCGGCGCGCCGAGGAGCTGCGCTTCTTGCGCCAAGTGCGCACGCCTCACGCCACCCGACCCGGGCGCGTGGTGGCGCTCATTTTCGAGAAGGCCTCCACGCGCACCCGCGTGAGCTTCGAGGTGGCGGTATGGGAGTTGGGTGGTCACGCGGTGGTGCTGGGCCGCAACGACTCCCAGCTCGGCCGGGGCGAGCCCATCAAGGACACGGCGCGCGTGATGTCGCGCTACTGCCACGCCATCATGGTGCGCACCTTCGGCCACGACCGGGTTAAGGAGCTGGCGGACTATGCGACGGTGCCTGTCATCAACGGTTTGACGGATCTGTTGCATCCCTGCCAGGTCTTGGCCGACCTGCAAACCGTGTACGCGCACTTTGCGGAACAGGCCAAGACGACCGCCGGCTCGGTGCCGGATGTTGTGCCGGTGCTGCGTGGCCTGCGCTACGCCTGGGTGGGCGATGGCAACAACATGGCCAACACCTGGATCGAAGCCGCCGGTCTGCTCGGTCTCGATCTGGTGCTGGCCTGCCCCGCTGGCTATCAGCCCAACCCGGACGTGCTGGAAAACGCTCGTCGCAAGGGGCACGGCCGCATCCAGTTGGTCGTCGATCCGCGCGAGGCGGTGGCTGGACGCCACGTGGTCTCCACCGACGTATTCGCGTCCATGGGCAAGGAAGAGGAGGCGGAAGCGCGCAAGCGTGCCTTTGTCGGCTATGGCGTGGACCGCACCCTGATGGCGGCAGCCGACAGCAGCGCGATCTTCTTGCACTGCCTGCCAGCTCATCGCGGGGAAGAAGTTTTCGACGAGGTGATTGAAGGCCCCGCTAGCGTGGTGTGGCAGGAGGCTGAGAACCGCCTGCATTCACAAAAAGCATTGCTGGAATGGCTGCTCAGCTAGTTGGGCCGGGCAAGAGCCCCGCGCCTTCCAAAGACGAAATAGCCGGCCTAGGACCCAGGACGGATCGGCCCCGCCTCAACACCACCATCGATTTGGCGCACCAGAAGCTGTCGCCCACCGAGGGGTTCGTCCTGTCGCGGGTCGATGGGCGCATGAGCTACGACGAGATCTGCATGATGTCGGGTCTGCGTCGCGACGAGACGCTGCGAATCCTGCGCGACCTCAAACAAGCTCGACTCATTCTCGGGCCAAGCGAGGTGGCCCTGGGGTCGTCGCGCACGGGATCGCATTCCGGGCATACGCCACCCGCCGGAGTCAGGGCTGGGGCGCAAGAGTCGGCGCCTGCCCCCGTGGTGGGGGACGAGCCTTCGCGCTCGCATAGGGCGGGAAAACCCGCGGCCTCGGTCGCGGCAGCGGCCAAGTCGCGCGGCAAGGCAGTCGAAGCCGCGCCTGCGCAGGCAGGTGAGAAGGCCTCGCGCCCTGCCCTGGGCCCGCTGCAACGACTCGACGATGGGTCTGCGGTGTCGGCCGACGATCTGGCGGATTGGCCGCAGGCGCCCGAGGAGCTGAAGGCTCGCATCATCCGGCTTTACCGCCGGCTACGGCAGGTCTCGGCGTGGGACCTGCTGGGCGTGGACAAGGACGCAGCCAGCCCAGCGATCAAGCGCGCCTTCGGCGTCGCCTCGAAGGAATTGCACCCGGACCGCTACTTCGGTCAGAACCTTGGCAGCTTCAAGGCCAAACTGGCTGCTATCTTCAGCCGCTTGAGCGAGGCTGTACAAGAGATCGAGCGTAGCCGCAAAGGCGGCGCCTAGAAACTTTCCCCAAGCAGCGGGCCGTTGCCCATTGAAGAGCGACGCACACAAAAGATCCTGGGGGCAGTTCTTCACCGGACCCCAAATCGCCGCGTTCATGGCCTCGCTATTCGAGGCTCCCCGGAGGGAGACCGTGCGCATTCTGGATCCCGGGGCGGGTACAGGCGTACTCGGGATCTCTGCCACAAACGAAATTCTTAGGCGGTCCACCGCGCGGGTTCTTCTCACGGCCGTGGAAAAGGAACCCGGCGCGGCCAAGATTCTGCGCAAGTCATTGGCGGTCGCGCAGCAGCGCTGGGGAGAACGCTTGCAGTACAACGTGGTCGAGGACGACTTCCTCGATCTTGCCCGGCACAAACACCGGCTGGCCAATTTCGACTGCGCCATCGGCAACCCTCCGTATTTCAAGATGTCGCCCAGCGATGCTCGCGGTGGCGACGCGCCCAACGCCTACGCGCGTTTCATCGAAGTCGCGCTTGGGATGCTTGCCGACGGCGGACAGCTCTGTTTCATCATTCCGCGCAGTTTTTCGTCCGGCTGCTACTTCAAGAACTTCCGGCGACGTCTTCATTCTGTCGCTCGTCTGGATCATGTTCACGTGTTCGGGTCGCGGACCGACGCCTTCCGCCAGGACGGCGTACTCCAGGAAAACATCATCGTCTTGTACAAGAAGACCCAGGCGCCGAGCGCCTCGGTGGTGATTTCGTCGTCGCAGGGAGAATCGGACCTTGCCGAGCGCGGAGTCCAGAATGTGCCGCGCACCCGCGTGATTGCCGAAGCACGTGACTCGTCCTTGTTCCTGCCAACGAATGCCCGCGACCTTCGGATCATGGAACGGGTTGCCGGATGGACCTCCACTCTGGCGACCATGGGGCTCGAAGTGTCGACCGGGCCCGTGGTGCCGTTTCGCGCGGAACAGTTCTTGTGCCAGAAATCTTCGACCAGCACGGTGCCGCTCCTTTGGCTGCAGCATGTGCGGCCGGGCCAAGTGACCTGGCCGCTCGACGGTGGTTTCCACAAGCCCGAGCACATCAAGCGCAGCGCAGGGACGAAACTGCTGGTTTCCAATCGCACCTACGTTCTCGTTCGTCGCTTTTCAGCCAAGGAAGACGCGCGACGACTGGTGGCAGGGTTGTACCTGGCTGGCAGCCTTCCGGGTGATTTCCTCGGCCTGGAAAACCACGTGAACTTCATTCATCGTCCTAGCGGCGATATATCACCCCGGCAGGCCATCGGACTGGCCGCCCTTTTCAATTCGGACTTGATTGATACCTACTTCCGGATTTCCAGCGGCAACACGCAGGTCAGCGCCACGGAGCTGCGCGCGCTCCCCTTGCCGTCGGCGGCCATGCTCGATGCCATCGCCACCCGCGTGCGTGAAGGGCAGTCGGCAGACGCCGCGGTGAATGGGGTGGTGGGGAACGCCTAGCTCCGCCCGTCAGAAATTCTGCTATGGATCGGTGGGCGGTGTAGAGCTTCTGCGCGACATCCTGCTCGGCCGCACGTCGAATCTCATAAATACCGACTACTTTTTCTAGACGCCATTCCTACTTCCCCGTCTTCGCTGCCACCTTGGGGCGCAGGGGTTGCCACAGGCCGTGCTGTTTGAGACTCTTCCATACCCAGCGCGACCAGCGCACGCAGGCCAGGGCCAACCACAAGGCCCAGGCCAGCATGGCCGCGCGATAGGCGAACATCGGTAGCGAAAGCATGATGGGCCGAGGGAGATCGCCACCCACACGGTCCTGGTACCAGTTGAGCTGACTGTTGCCCGAGCCATTTCCCATCACGTGCATTTCCGGATGCTGCAGCAGTCCCTTTTCGACCGCAGCGACCAGCGAGCCCGCAGCCACCACGAGCAACACCAGCAACGCGATCTGGCCCAGGTCATACAGCCAGGCCCGCCCCGGATCTGGTTGCTGGGTGCGCTTGCCCAAGGCCAGCAGCGCCAGCGGCAACAGTAGAGCCTCGGGGAAGCCCAGCTGCAGGAGTCCCAGCCCCAACAGGATCCAGTCGTGGCTTCGCAGCGGCGTCAGTCGCGAACGCGCCAGGCCCCAGCCCAACAACACCAGAATCACCAAGGCGCTCCACAGGTGTACACTCGGCCCCACGCGCGGGCCGCCCAGCCACAGGATCCAACGTGGCGCCGCCGCAAGCTGGATGGTCAATTGGCTGTTGGTGGAAGGCAGGCCCAAGTTCAATAGCGGCGCGCGGAACAGAACTGACAGCCCCACGGCCTGCCGGAACGACACCCTGAACAGGTGCTTTCCCGGCGGCACATCCAGAACCAACTGGTTCGCCTCCTGCCGAAGGGGCTGGTTGGTGTTGTCCCGAACCAGCGATTCCACGACCGCTCCTTCGGGCAACCCCACGCGATGCTGGCTGCCTCGGCTGGAGCGCACCTCCAGGCTCAACGTCATCTGTGAGCTGCGCAACCCCGGTACGATCTCCAGTTGGCTGCTGTCGATGGTCAGGGTCTGACCGCCCACGCCTTTGGGTTTGTCCATCGAGATGAGAACCTCTTCCCCGGGCCAGGGCCGCCACTCCGGCTCGCGCGTCGCGGTGACCTCGGTGGGATGCACAGGCGGGATCCCCGCGAGACTCACGTGCCAAGTTGGGCCTACCTGCAGACGCCAGGTTTCGGACCAACGATTGGCCTGGCTGGGATCGGCACGCAGCTTCAGGACCGGGGCTTCCGCCAGCGTGGATTGCCAGGCGATCTCAGTGTCGGTGGGACTGAAGCTCAGACTGGCCGCAGCCCGCTCGCGTTCGACGCGGATGCCGGGCGTGGTCACCGATTCACCAGTCAGAAGCGGGATCTCTGCCGCCATCGGGCTGCCCGTGGGTGTCTGGCGCAACACCCGCGTGTGCACCTCCCATTTCAGGCCCAGCATCAATACGCGCTCCACCCGTAAGAACGGCGGCAACACCGAGGCCGCGCTCTCGTCTCGGCTGTCGCCGGTGGATTTCTTTTCGCGGGTCAGCACGATGCTTTCGTCCACCGCGCCGTCCTCGTGAATGCCCTCGACGGCAAAGCCACGCGCCTTGCCACTGGCGTGTCGGGGCCGCTGGGGCAACGGAATCTGTACGGTATCGCGGCCAGGCAATGGCCCGAGCAATTCCACTGTGAAAGCCCCGGGCTCCAGGGCCAGCCACAATTTGCCTTTCTCGTCGCGCCGCAGAGCGAGAGCCGGTTTTCCATTCACCTGCACTCGCGCCGGCGTCCACGAGTTGGCATCGCCAGGCAAGGCGACCGCAGACTTGGCTGCTGCGGAGATCTTGAGCCATAGGCGCAACTCGCCGGGGACGGCATCGAGCGCCAGATCATTGATCGCCGCACAGTCAGGCGCACATTCCGGAGCCTGCAATAGGCGTGACTTCAATTCGGTCAACAGCTCAGCCGACGGCCAATCGCCATCCTTGGCCAGAACCCGCGCCGGCAAGACCAGCAAGGTCAACGCTACCAGGCCTGCCACCAATGGCCGGCGCTCCAACCAGCCGCCCAGCATGCGCAACGGGCGCCGCAAGAGCAGCCACCCCAGGACAGCGAGCAGCAACACCCGCGCAAAGTCCAGCAGGCTATTCAACCAGGGCGGCAGCAGATACAGCCGCAGCGTCTGTCCGCGACTGACCGGCCCGCTGAACTGCAAGTCAGCGACACTGGGAGCGGACCAGCGAGGCAGTCCTTGCCCCGTCTGCACCACGCTTGAGGGATCGTACTGCGCCAGGTTCTGCGCAAAGGCGGCCTGCTGACTGGGCGCCGCACTTCGGCCCCTGAGCCCGTACGTTGCGGCCGCTGCTCTCGCTCCGCTCCCGCCCTTGCCGGCAAGCCCCAGCCCGCCCTGGCCGTAGCTTTCACGCATCGGCCCCCCAACGAGGTTGCCCAGCACGTCCTTTGCATCGTTTCTATCCTCAGCCTGCGAGGCCGGCTCAGCCGGCGAAGGCGGCGAGGCCATTTTCAAGAATGTCGGCGCGGCTTCGAGATCCCCGCTCGGGAGTGCCATGTTGGTTCCATCCCCTTCCAGCCCCGGATGCAGTCCGCGCCTCACTTGCTGCATGGCAAAGGGAACCACGATGATGAGCAAAGCCACCCACACGCCCAGGCGCAGGAAGCGCACAACGGTTAGCGGCACGCCTCCTCGCAAGACGCGCAACAAGACCTCGGCCAGGATGACGAAGAACCAAATGGTCCGAGGCGCGTCTGGTTCGACCAGGGTTAGACCGAGCGCGAAGCCGGCTACTGCGCCGGCCCACCAGCCGTACAGACGTCCCACGGCCAGCGCCACCAGCAAAAGAATGAACAGGTCCATCAGGGTCCAACGGGCAATCCATGTGTTGACCGCCTTGTCCACGCCACTCGCGTGCAGGAGCTGCCAGCCGGGTGGCACGTGCAGCCGCGCCGACACGTTCTCGAAGTCGTGCGCGAAGCCGACCGCTGGAAGACTGAGACCGCGCCCCTCCACCCGGCTCTGCGCGACGATTGTGACCTGACCAGCCCGCAGCTCGACGCCTTCCAGGCCGCCCGCACCCGGTCGCGTGATGAACTGATCCTGTCCATTCACCGACACGCGACCAGGACGAGTCTCGGGATCCATCTCGAGCCGCCACGCCCGGGTAAACTGGCCAGTGATGTTGTCCTGCACCGAGATGCCGTGGCCATCGAAGTCCAGCCACCATTCGCGCGCAAGAGTCAGACGATCGGGGGGCGGCAGCGCATCGCCTCGGCGCTGCTCGACCAAAGACACGGTGGCCCCGGGGGCCAAGGCGTAGGCGGGGAAGCTGCGCCAGTCATTGGGCAGCGTGGTTTGCGCGGGATCGATAGCCACCACTCCCTCCACGTTCACCACCCGCAAGTCCGGCCGTGCCTCGAAAACCCAAACCTCTTCGCCCTCTTTCCACAGACCGTTGGGAACCGGCCGCGAGATGCTTTTCTGCGCCTGCGCCCGTCGGGCCACAATAGTGATCGTCCAACTACCAGGCCGTACTTGCATGCGCAGGTGGCCATCGCGTTCGAAGCGCAGAGGCAGGCCGCCCTCGACCGACATGGGCTCGAAGTCCGCGGGCAGGGCCCGGCCCAGCACCAGCTCGCGGCTCTTGCCAGACACTGCGAGAACCAACCGAGTGGTGAGCAGCAGGGGCACATCGTCGGTCAATTTGCGATGCACCGAGATGTCGACGGTGTCGGCCTCGCTGGCCTCGCTGGCCTTCTTTCCCAAAAACAGACGGCCCTCACTGTCGCGCAAAGGGAAGTCAATACGCCGCCCGGCAGTCAGCAAAGAGACCAGCCCGGTTACGTTGGGGATCTGCAACGACTCGGGCAACGAGTCCCAAGAGAAGCGGCCGGACAGATTGTGGCGGTCCGGCGACAGCCAGAGCATGGGGCTGCCGTCCTTGTCGACCACCGGCGCAGGCCGGCCGTCAACCTTCACGTCGAGCGGCCAGTGGTCTTTGTCGCCGGGCAGAATCACCATGCCCCGGTTGTACGCCTGCCATTCCTGGCTGAACCATCCGCCTCGGCTATCCACCTTCAGTTCAAGGCGGGAAGGCCACAAACAGAAACGCGCGTCCTCTTGCCCCACAAGCGTGGGACAGCGGGCGACTTGCCCCTCATCGCTTTGCAGAACCCACGGCACCCAGGGCCGTAGCGCCTCTGGCACCGCCAATTGCTTCTCATCATTGCGCGGAGCCGCCCAGCTTGACCCGAGTGGCAGAGTCGCGAACAACACCAGCGCGGACGCGAAACGCTTGACCATAGTGCGAAGCCTCCCAGCGGCCTGGCATTGTATCGCGTATCAGCGAAGCGCGCGCAGTTCTCGGCGGCCGGAGCGGTAGGTGCCGATGCTCACAACAACAAGCGGCTGGCCGAAATTCGGGGACCCGCAGCCCGAGCCCGCGGCACCGGACCAGGCCACGGACGCCCGCATGCAGGCGCAACGGACCAATGCCGCCTTCGCCAGGCTGCTCGAAGCCTATCGCATTTTCTTGAAGGCGAAGGTCACCTGTTCATCTACGGCGAGCGTTGGCGCGACATTCTGCTTTAGCTGCTGGACAGAAGCGATCGGCCCGCCGCGCCGCCAGTTTAGCGCACGAATTGCGCCGAAATGGGACGCACGAAGTCCCCTTTTCCCCTTGCGCGCGGCCTGCGCGCGCGGCTTAATATATGGTCGATGGTCCTAACCGCGCAGGAAAGTGACCGGGGCCGTTCGTCCGCTCCCCCGCGCTCTCGTAAGGGCGTGGCTGCGATCTTCCTCGCGACACTGGGGCTGCTGTTCCTGGGCCGCATTCCCTCGGCGTTTGCCCAGGCACTCGACGACGAGGCCTGCGCCCAGTGCCATGCGACCGATCAGAACGAGACCGACGGCAAAGAGCTGAAGGCGGTCACGCCTGAGCTATTCAAGGGCACGCCTCACCAGGCGCTGGGATGCACGGCCTGCCACAAGGTCGATGCCGCATCCGACATTCCCGAAGGCCGCACCGGGCACAAGCCATTCGATCCTGTGGATTGCTCGGTCTGCCATCAGAGCAACATGGTCAAGGCAGAGAACCAAGGCATCCCGCTTCTGTATCGCAACAGCGTGCACGGCATTGCCAAGCTGGGCAAACACGACCCGCGCGCGCCCCTTTGCCAGAACTGCCACGGCTCCCACCGCATCTTGTCGCCGACCACAGCGGAATCCCAGGTTTCCAGAAGAAACGTCACCGCCACCTGTTCCTCGTGCCACGTCGATCGCGAAGACAAGTCCTGGCAAATGAAGAGCAGCGATCGGGTCAAGGCCTACGCCTCCAGCATTCACGGCAAATTCAATCAGGCGTTCACCAATCTGCCAGCCGCGGTGTGCACCGACTGTCACGGCGAGCACGACATCGCCAAAGTCTCCAAGAAGGAATCGTACGTCGACCGCTACAAGCTGCCGCAGACCTGCTCGAAATGTCATGAGAAGATCGCGGCGGTTTACCAAGCGAGTGTTCACGGGAAACTGCTGGCGAAAGGAAATCAAGACGTTCCCACCTGCACCGATTGCCACGGCGAACACACCATCCAGAGGCACAGCGACCCCAATTCGCCCGTCTATTCAGGAAATGTGACCAAGACCTGCAGCGCCTGCCACCAGAACGCGCTGCTCAGCTCACGCTATCAGATGCCGCCCAACCGCGAGGCGACCTACAAGAGCAGCTTCCACGGCATTGCCCAGGGATTCGGCGACAAACGCGCGGCCAACTGTGCCAGCTGCCACGGCTCGCACGACATCCTGCCCTCCAATGACCCCAAGTCCAGGGTCAACGTCAAGAACCTGGGCGAAACCTGCGGCAACTGCCATTCTGGCCCCAGCCGCTTCCTGGCGCTGGGAAAGATCCACCAGAACCAGACGCTCAAAGACAACCCGCTGGTGTTCCTGATCAAGCTTTCCTACATCATTCTGATTGTCGCAACGGTGGGCGGATTTATCGCCTATATCGTCCTCGATCTGTTCAGCCACTATGCGCGCAGGCTGTTCGCCAGGCTGCAGGGCCGGGATCCTGAACCTCGGCGCAAACGAGCGGCGGGCAAGGTCTACCTGCGCTTCCCCATCAGCTACCGGATCCAGCACATCATCATGATGCTGTCGTTCCTGACGCTCATCTTCACCGGGCTTCCCATCCTGTTCCCGGAATCGAGTTTCTTCAAAGGCATCTTCAACACGCCCGGCAGCTTCCAATTGCGCGGCCTCATCCACCGGGGTGCCGCTATCGTGCTCATCACCTTGGTCCTGGTGCACACCATTTTCGTGCTCTCCTCGCGGCGCGCACGCAAAGACCTCCGCGAAATGATGCCGCGGATCAAAGACTACAAGGATTTCAGACAGCTCCTCGCGTTCAACTTGGGTCGTTCCAAAGAGCGGCCCGCCTATGCGCGATTCAACTTCATCGAGAAGTTCGAGTATCTGGCCGTGGTTTGGGGTTCGATCGTCATGGGCGTGACCGGATTCGTGCTCTGGTTCCCGGGATGGTCCATGCGCCACATGCCCAAGCTGGGCCTTGATGTGGCGGCTGCCATCCACGGCTACGAAGCGGCGCTGGCCTTCTTGGCGATCATTATTTGGCACCTGTATTCCGTCATCTTCAGTCCCGACGTATGGCCCATGAGCAAAGTGTGGCTCACCGGCGAGATGACCGAGGAAGAGATGGAACACCATCACCCGTTGGAATTGGAGAAGCTGAAAGAAGCGGCGCCGCCCGTGCAAGACGACGCCGGCAAAGACAAGAAGTAGTCAATCAGTTCGCAACCACGAACTCGATTCGGCGATTCTTCAGCTTGCCCTTGCCCAGGTTGGGGACCAGCGGCTTCGTCGCGCCCATTCCCTGGGAGGCCACGCGCTCTTGACTCACGCCCTGGTCGATCAGGTACTGGGCGACCGCCTTGGCCTGAGCGTCGGTGAGTTCCTGGGCCTTGGCCGCCGGCAATCCGCTGCTCCAGTGGGCCTCGACGCGCACCTGGTGAATCTCCGGGTGATTGACCAAGACGTCGACCACTTCATCAAGCAGCTGGAAAGAGTCGGGGGCCAACTCGGCCGACGGTTGCGCGCCGCCCGCGACAAACGCAATCGGCTGGCGCAATTTGAACTTCCCATCTTTGAACGCCACTCCTGCCAAAGCTGGCCGCAACCGCAGCGTGACCTTCACCGCGTTCTCCTGTCCCTCGACCACAGTCAGTTGAACGAGCTTTGACAAGTACTGGTCCGCATCGACGCGCAAGACATATTGGCCAGGCACGACAGGCACAGAAAAGGCGCCCGACTCATTCGATCTTCCTTCGGCAATTTGCGGACCAGCGAGTTTGAGGGTCGCGACTACGCCCTTGCCAGAACTATCGCCAATGTGTCCCACGGCTCGCGCCGCCGGCACGTGCGGAATCAGCGCGAACGCCACATTGGCGGCTTGCCCCGCAATGACGTCCAGCTTGGCCGAGACCGCGTCAAAGCCATTGGCCACAATCACCAGCTCCACGGGCCCAGGCGCAAGCGGCACACTCTGGAAGGTCCCATCGGCGTCGGTCACGACACGAGAATACGGACGACCGGCCACTCCGACCACGGCTCCCTCGACGGGAGTCCCGACCGCATTGACGACCCTGCCCACCACGAGGCCTTTGGGTTGAGTCTCGACCTTTTCGACCGGCACCTCGCGGGTCACAACCCGCGGCAGCAGACTGAACGGATAGCCCAAGCCGAATAGCAGATTCCATGGTGCGAGAGATGCCGCATAGGCATAGCCGGTCGAGTGCAACGCAATATCCAGACCAACCGTCACAGTCAGCCCATGGACCATCTGCGCCTGCACGCCGAGGGTCAGTGACTGTTGGTCTTTGTTGTCCGCGCAGGCAACCGCGCCCGGTGTTCCGCAGGTCAAGTGTTCCAGCTGGTCGATGACTTGGTCCTTGGAGCCCGTCAGGTACTCGAAGTGGTATTCAATGAGGGGCCGCAGCGAGAATCCCTCTGTCAATTCGTCGAAGGGCACATCCGCGCCGAGTGCCAGCCGGAAGCGGTCCTGGGAAATGCCGTAGGCGAACTTGGAGACATAGCGAGAGACCGCGGTCGTCTTGGCGGCGTCGTAGTTCTGCAAGTTTCCCGAATTGTCGACGTAGTAGCCGATGTTCAAATGAAAGCGCAGGGGAAAACTCTTCAGTTCGGGCTTCAAATCGTAGGTGGCCAGCGCGCTCAGCCACAGAGAGGTCGAGTCCGGCGAAAAAGAGATACCCGCTATGGAAGACATCATGCGAATCCCGATCTCGCCACCGGCGGAGAAACCCGCCGCGATGGGGTAGGCCAGTTTGGCCCCCAGGATTAGATCGCCGAAGGACTTGATGACTACGGGGTCGGTGCGTTTGGGCTCGGACACACACTGTTCCTGGCCATTCGCGTCTGTCCCACAAAGACGTCGGTTGCGATTTTCCGACGCCAAGACCGCGCCGAATACTTCGAAATGATCGAATGGGGTAATACCGAAGGTCAAGGCTCCCTGCAGGCGGGTGTCGTGATCACCTCCCGGCGGAGACACGCGCTGGACCAAGAAATTGCTGCCCGTGAAGAACTCGCCGTGCAAGCCCAGGCGAAGCTGGCCCACTTGGCCGACTTCGGCAGAGCTCATGTGCAAGAGGCCCACCCCACCGCCGAGATTTAGCTGCGGGATGAAACCGCGGACGCTGGCGTCGCTTGCCGCAACAGGTGTCGCCGCGACCTGGGCAGTGGGCTCGGCCGCCGCCGGGGCCACACCTGGCACGGGGGACGACGCGGAAGGCATGGGCGCGGGTGCAGCCGGGGCCACTGCGGGCGCGCCGGGTTGAGCAAAAGCAGAGCCCGTCGCGAAAACAAGGGCGATGATGAATCCGGACGTGGTCGTTAGAATTCGCATGCGTAGACTCCCTGGAAGCGAGGCAACCTATGCTAGACGCGCTTTCAAATCTACGCAATCGGCAGTTCCTTTTTTGGATTGCCCGATCCGGTCCGAAAGAATCGATGAGCCACGCGCCCAGGCAGAGCCACTGCGTGGGCAGGCGTTATTGTGCCACTATCATTCGCCGTCAATATGCGAAGTCGTGGCGAGGCGCCTGCTGGTCTGGCTGACCTGGCCCTTGGAGAACCTTCATGATCCTGCGAAGAGACGCTTTGACTGTTCTGCTCCTGCTTGCTGGCTGCTCCGAAAGCAATCCCGGCAAGCTTCCTGGCCCCGGTCTTCCGTCCCGCCACGCGGCTCTGGGCGTGGTGCCCGCCAGCGAAATCGCTACCTGGACGCACGTGGGCCCGCCTGTGCTGGGCCCCAGCTCGCGCTATATGCAGTCAGCCGCCTTCGACGAGACCCGCAAGGTTCTGGTCATGTTCGGCGGCCTGGGCGACGCGGGCGAGCTTCAAGATCTGTGGGAATGGAATCCCGCGTCTGGCACATGGACCCAGCGCCCCCCGACCGGCACGCAACCGAAACCGCGCGGCGGTGCGAGCCTGGTCTTTGACTCGATTCACGACAACTTCGTCCTATTCGGCGGGCGCATGGCCTCCGGCGGCCAGTATGTGGACTACGCTGACGTCTGGGAGTGGAATCCCACGAGCGGCGCGTTCACCGACAATCCCAGCTCCAGCAACGGGCCAGGCTTTCGCAGCCAGCAGAGCATGGTCTTCGAGAAATCCACGGGCAAGGTGCTGCTCTTCGGGGGCGGCCTCGCCGAGGAGAACGTCTACGACGTCCAGTGGGGCGGCGTCTCGGTCGCTTTTGGCGACACCTGGGAGTGGGATCCGGTGCAAAACAAGTGGAGCCAGCTTCAGCCCGGCCCTGCGCCCAGTGCCCGATACGCCGCCGGGCTGGTCTGGGACAACCAACGCAGCCGCGCCGTCCTGTTCGGCGGAATGGAAAAGCCGCAGGCCCGTCTGAGTGGCGTGCCCAAGCAGGACACTTGGGAATGGAATCCCTCCAATCTGAACTGGAGCAATCGCACCATCGCGGGGCCCAAACCGAGCGCACGCTACGGCCACGCCATGGCCTACGACCCCGGCAGCGGCGCGACCGTGCTGGTGGGCGGATTCGACATCGACACCGGCAACGCCTTGGCCGACGTTTGGGAATGGGATCCAAACTCGGCGGCGTGGTCGCAGCGCTTCACGGGAAACGAACCCAACCTGCCCGAGGCGCGCATCTACGCCTCGCTCGTCACCGACACGGCGCTGGACCGTCTCGATCTGGTGGGGGGCTCTTCGAACCCGTCGGCCGGCGCAATCTGGGAGTTCAATCCCGCCACGACGACGTTCACCGATCGCACGCCGCAGGTCACGCAGCCATGGCCGCCCCCGCGCTCAAATCCCGCCGTGGCCTACTGCCCGACCACGGGCAAGACCTACGTGTTCGGCGGCATGGACCCCAACAACGCGTTTCTGGACGACCTGTGGGGGTGGGATGGTTCCTCTTGGACCCAGTTTCAAGGCGACGTGCGCCCCGCCGCCCGCACGGACACGGCGATGGCCTACGACCCAGCCCGCAAGTCGCTCATTGTATACGGCGGCACGGGCAACCCGCCGGTCGGAGGCGACGCCGATGTGATCTTGGGCGATACCTGGGAATGGAACCCCGGCACTGGCAAGTGGGGCCAGCTCCTTCCCAAAGCGAGTCCCGAGCCTCGCTACCGGCACGCCATGGTCAGCGATTCAGGCCGGTCCAAGCTGCTGCTCTTCGGCGGCGAAAGACCCACGTTCGACTATACCTACCCAACCCCGGGAAGCTCGCCGTCGGTGGATCCCTTCAGCACCGCAGTCTGGGAGTGGGATGGCACGGCCACCACCTGGACCAACCGGACACCAGCCTTGCTCGTGGTTGTGCCGAACGGGCGCGACTACCCGGCCCTGAGCTTCGACGATGGCCGCCAGAAGATGGTTCTCATCGCCGACTCCTTTTTCGACCCCATCAGCGGCTACAGTTTCTTCTGGGATTGGGATCCCGTTGCGGCCGGCTGGGCGCTGCGCGACACCGGCGACCAAGCCGATACCCAGTACGACCTGGGTGCGGGCGCGGTCGCCTACGATAGCCTACGCCGCCGGCACATCGTGCCCATCGGCGGAGTGTCGCCGGAGCCGAACCCCGACGGGACCATCGACACCTGGGAACTGGATGCCAAGACTCCAACCTGGTACTTGCGCGCCTTATCTGGCCCAGACCAAACCATCTCGCAGGTGAGCGTGGCCTTCGACAGCCAGCGCGGCGTGCTGGTGCTGTTCGGTGGCGTTTCCTACGGGCCCACGAACGACACCTGGGAGTACAAAGTTACCCATCTCGGCAACGGTGAGGGATGCGACGCTGCCACGGCGTCGACCTGCGCGTCGGGTTTCTGCGTGGGCGGTGTGTGCTGCGCGGTCGCGTCCTGCTCGGGCGCCTGCCAGTCGTGCAGCGTCGCGGGCAAAGAAGGCACCTGCGTCCGGGCGGCACCAGGCACGGAAGTTCCGGGGAGCTGCGCCAGCACACAGGCGTGCGACGGCAGCGGCAACTGCAAAGCGAAAAACGGTACGGCTTGTTCCAGCGCGAGTGTCTGCGCCTCGGGCTTCTGCGTGGATGGCGCGTGTTGCGAGAATGCGTGCGATGGCGCCTGCGTGTCCTGCAATCAGACCGGTCGGGCTGGCAAGTGCACGGCCTACACGATCGGCAGTGATCCAGAAAGTGAATGCGGCGCGGGCAACGACCCATGCCGCATGGTCTGCAACGGCGCCGGGGCGTGCGATGCTCCCCAATACGGAACGCCCTGCGGGACTTGTGCGGTTTGTGACGGATACGGCACCTGCGCTCCTCCCGATCCTTCGCTGTGCAGCACCGGCGACGCCGGCGCGGATGAAACCGGTGGAACCGGCGGCATGGGCGGCTCTGGCGGCATGAGCGGCACGGGCGGACGAGGTGGCTCAAACGGTACCAGCAGCGGTTCCGGTGGAACCAGCGGCGCAGGCGGTGCCAACAGTGCCCCAGGTGGACGTGGTGGCTCCGCTGGAACCATCATCAGCAGCACCGGTGGCTCAGGCGGCACCAGCGGCGGTACGCTCGTGAGCAGCATGGGTGGCACGGCTGGCTCTGGCGGCCAGACCGTCAGTGGCGGCGCGGGAGGCTCAGGTGGTCTGGGTTCAAGTGGTGCGGGCGGCAGTCTCGGCGGAGGCGCAGGTGGACGCGCGGACATCGGAGGCGCAAGCGGCAGTCCCGATGGCGGCGGAAGTCCGTCGCCGGCCGACGCGGGCAGCCCCGACGGCAGATTGGTTTCCGTGGCGACCGACGCGGTTGACAGCTCGCGGTTGCACCGCTCGGGCTGCAATTGCGAACTTGGCCGAACCGACACAGACCCGCCTGGTCTTCCCTTCGTCCTCCTCGGCGCGGCCTTGCTTTGGCGGCGTCTGCGAGGACGTCGCTCAGGCCAGTACCAAAATCATTCTGACCTGGTTTGACAGGACGGGAGAACCTTCATGAAACTACAAACTGGCGCCTTGGGGGCTCTGCTCCTTGTCACCACGTGCTCCGAGAACGATCCAGGCAATCGCTCTGGCCTTGAGTCCTCTCACTTGGCCCTGGGCACTGTGCCCGCGGGTGAAGTTGCCACCTGGACGCGTGTCGGCGCCCCCAGCTCGCCGATTCCCAATCCGCGCTACTTGCAGGCCGCCGCCTTCGACGAAGACCGCAACGTCCTGGTCATGTTCGGCGGCTGGTCCGGTGTGCCTGGCGACAACGGTTTTGGGGCAGCGTCTCAGGACCTTTGGGAGTGGAATCCTGCGACCGGCGCGTGGACCAACCGCACCCCGGCCGGCGCAAAGCCCAGCCCGCGCGCGGGCGCGAGCATGGTCTACGACTCCGTCCGCAAGAACTTCGTTCTCTTCGGCGGACGCTCGACCGCCGGCTACAACTACGAGGACACCTGGGTTTGGGATCCGGGGAGCGGAACCTTCACTGACGCCACCACCGCGGGGCCTGGTGCCCGCAGTCAGCACAGCATGGTGTTCGAGAAATCCACGGGCAAAGTCCTGCTGTTTGGCGGCGGACGCGCCGATGCAGGCTCCGCGATCTGGCCCGAGACCTACTTCTACGGCGACCCGCTGCAACGGCCTCCCTCCTCTGGACCCTCGCCCGATGGGACCGGCATCGTGCTCGCGTTTGGCGAAACCTGGGAATGGGATCCCAGCGCGGGACAGTGGACCCAACTCACGCCCACCGCCACCCCCAGCGCGCGATACGACTCCGCGCTGGTGTGGGACAGCAAGCGCAACCTGGCCGTCCTGTTCGGTGGAATTCAGAAGAACCAAACTGATGCGACCGGCATCCCCCAGCAGGACACCTGGGATTGGAATCCGACGACCAAGAACTGGAGTCTGCGCGCAACCTCGACAACCATGCCGAGCCCGCGCTGGGGCCACGCCATGGCGTACGATCCGGCACAGGGCCTGGTTGTGCTCGTAGGTGGCAAGAGCTGGGAGACCTACGTTGGCCTGGGCGAAGTTTGGGATTGGGATCCGGCCAGCGGGAACTGGACGCAGCGATTGACCGGGAACGAATCCGGCGTGCCCGCCGGCCGCATGTACGCATCCCTCCTCACCGACGCTGCGCAAAGCCGACTCGATCTCGTGGCGGGCATCACTTTCACCACGAGCCTTCCCTTTGGTGGATACCAGCCGACGGCTTCCGCCGAGGTCTGGGAATTGGAGCCCGCTGCGGCCACGTTCACCAACCGCTCGGCGTTGCAGCACTGGCCGAGCCAGCGCTGGGGCAACGCCATCGCCTTCTGTCCTGCCACAGGCAAGACCTACCTGTTCGGGGGTCAGAGCCCGAACTACGACTTGCTCAACGACCTGTGGGAGTGGGACGGCAGTTCCTGGTCCCAGGTCCCGGGTGATGTGCGACCCAGCAAGCGCGCAAACCCGGCCATGGCCTACGACCCTTCTCGCAAGTCCCTCATTCTATTCGGCGGGCTGACCTTCCCGTCGGCGCCCTTCGACGAGACAACCCTGAATCTCTGCGACACCTGGGAGTGGAGCAGCGCCACCCGCGCGTGGAGCCAGCTCTCTCCCGCGTCGAGCCCCGGTTGTGTGGGCGGAGCCGGCATGGTGACCGATTCCGGGCGTGCCAAGTTGCTACTCTTCAGCGGTGACAGCCCCGGCAACGCGGTCTGGGAGTGGGATGGCGCGAAGACAACCTGGACCAACCGTACGCCCACCCCAGGCACGGTAACGCCAGTATCGAGGGGCGGCTCTGGCGGAGGCCCGCTCATGGCCTTCGACGACGGTCGTCAGAAAATGTTTCTTTTCGATGGCGACAGCACCTGGCAAGGCACCACCAGCAACAGTGTGTTCTGGGAGTGGGATCCCCTCTCGGCCGGATGGGCGTTGCGAGACAGCGGCGACTTCGTCGACATGGGAACTTCCCCTTTCCCTGTCGTGGCCTACGATAGCCTGCGTCGCCGGATGGTCATGCCCACCAACGCGACGGACGTGGTGGGATCCACGACGGACATCAAGACTTGGGAGCTGGATAGCACGGGCCCGACCTGGTACCTGCGCGATTTGGCCACCGGTCCAAGCACGGTGTTCGCGGGCCCAGGCTGGTACACCGGCAACGCCACCATGGCCTTCGACAGCCAGCGCGGTGTCATGGTGCTTTTCGGTGCTGGCCCCGACGATGGTTCGGCCCTGAGCGAAATCTGGGAATACAAAGCCACAAGTCTAGCCAATGGCGAGGGGTGCACCGCTGCCACAGCGTCGAGCTGTGCCTCGGGATTCTGCGTGGACGGTGTGTGCTGCTCAACCGCGTCTTGCTCGGGCGCGTGTCAGTCCTGCGCCGTGGTCGGAAAGCTAGGCACCTGCGCGTTGGCCACTCCAGGCACCCAAGTCAGTGGAAGCTGTTCCGACGGACAGGCGTGCGCCGCGGGCGGCGGCTGCAAGCCCCAGAACGGTTCCGCCTGTTCCAGCGCCAGTGCCTGTGCCTCCGGCGTCTGCGTAGATGGGGTGTGTTGCGACAGCGCGTGCGACGGCACCTGCGTGTCGTGCAACCAGGTTGGTCGCATGGGCAAGTGCTCTGCCTTCGCTGCGGGCAGCGACCCACAGAACGAATGCGGTCTGGGCAGCGGCGTGTGCCGTTCGACCTGCAACGGCGCGGGTGCCTGCGACTATCCGCAAGCCGGAATACCCTGCGGACCCTGTCAAGTGTGCGACGGCAACGGCGTATGCTGGCTTGATTCCACTCCCTATCTTTGCAACACCGGCGGCAACGGCGGAGGAGGCGGCGGCGCTGGCGGCGGAAGCGGCGCCGGTGGTGCGGGCGGCGGGGTGACAGGGGGATCGGGGGGCAGCATCATGGGCGGCGTGACCTCCGGCGGCCTTGGCGGACACGCTGGCGTCGGCGGCGGTGTCACGGGCGGCACCGTCTTGGGCAGCGCGGGCGGTGCAGGTGGTCTCGTTTCGGCCGGATCAGGCGGACACGCAGGTACCAACGCCGGCGGCGCAAGTGGCTCCGCCAGCCTCGGCGGTGCAGGTGGCCTCGCCTCGGGCGGATCGGGCGGACACGCAGGCGGCGCAAGCGGCTCTGCAAGCGCAGGCGGCGTGGGTGGCGGTGCAAGCGGCTCTGCAAGTGCAGGCGGCGTGGGTGGCCTCGCCTCGGGCGCTTCCGGCGGACGCGCCAGCGCCACCGCCGGCGACGCAGGCGTCTCTGCCGACGCCGGCCTCAGCAGCCCTGATGCCAGCAGAGATTCCATCCTGCCCGGTGCAGGCCGGCCTGACGGGAGCAGGGATGCGCGTCAGCCTGACGGTGCTAGCTCCGTGCGACTGGGCCACAAGGGCTGCGACTGTGATCTAGGTCACACTCCCGCAGACGGACCAGGACTACCCTTCGCTCTGCTAGGCGCCGTCCTTTTCTGGTGGCGCGCTCGACGGCGATACTCGCGCTAGGCGCGGGACGCACGCCTCCGCCACCCTATCCCCCGCGCCACTGATGGCACTGTTGTGTGCCATCAGTGCAGAAATACTGTAGCGTGTTCGCATCTGAACCGGCTTGGTAGCCTGGGAGTATCGTCATGAAACTGCGAAGTCGTGCTGTGGGGGCTCTGCTCCTTCTCGCCGCCTGCTCGGAAGACAATTCCGGCGACGTCCTTGGGTCCTCCCCTGTATCTTCCCGTTCGGCCCTGGGCATTGTGCCCGCGACCGAAATCGCCACCTGGACTCGCGTGGGCCCCCCCGCAGACAACCCCCAGTGGCTGTACCTGCAATCGGCCGCCTTCGACGAGATCCGCAAGGTTCTGGTCGTTTTCGGTGGCCTGTCGTGGGCGCCCCCTTCTTCCACTTTGGTGGATTCTCCGGACCTGTGGGAGTGGGATCCAGCGGGCGGCACGTGGAGCAAACACCCGCTCGCCGCCACGGCGCCGAGCCCGCGCTCGGGCGCGAGCATGGTCTACGACTCGCTCCGCAACAAGTTCGTCATCTTCGGCGGGCACACCGTTGCTGGAGACAACTTCGCCGACATCTGGGACTGGGATCCCCCGTCCGGCATCTTCACCAATCGCACCAACTCGGCTCCCGCACCGAGCGCGCGTGGTCAGCACGCCACGGTGTTCGAAAAGTCCACGGGCAACGTGCTGCTCTTTGGCGGCGGCATCAGCGATCCGAATGCAACTGACTCCAGCCAAGGGACGGGCATTACGGTCGCATTCGGCGATACCTGGGAGTGGAATCCCGGCGGCGGGAAGTGGACCAAGCTCACGCCTACCGTCGCGCCCAGCGCCCGCTACGACTCCGCCATGGTCTGGGATGCGACGCGCGGCCGCGCGGTCCTGTTCGGCGGCATGGAGAAAACCCAGACCGGTCTCAATGGCATCCCCAAGCAAGACACATGGGAATGGGATCCCTCCACATCGGCCTGGACCAATCGCACCATCAGCGGAAACAAGCCGAGCCCGCGCTACGGCCACGCCATGGCGTATGACCCTGGCCGCGGCGTGACCGTGCTGGTGGGCGGCTGGGACATCGAAACCGGCAATGCCCTGGCCGACGTTTGGGAATGGGATCCGAGCAATGGCGCGTGGACGCAACGCCTGACCGGCAGCGAACCCAATCTGCCCACTGCGCGCATGTTCGCCTCGCTGGTCACCGACTCCGCGCGAAGCCTTCTCGTTCTGGTCGGTGGCCTGACCTTCGAATACAACAACCCGTCTGCCGGGGAAGTCTGGGATCTGGCGCCCACCACGGCCACCTTCACCGACCGCACGCCGCCAGCGCCAACGGCATGGCCCTCGCCACGCTCGCTGCACGCCATGGCCTTTTGTCCCGCCACGGGAAAGACGTATGTATTCGGCGGTGTTGACGACAGCGGCACGTTCTTGGACGACCTGTGGGAGTGGGACGGCACCGCTTGGACCGCCGTCCAGGGCGACGTACGGCCCAGCGGCCGCACCGATGCGGCGATTGCCTGCGACCCATTCCGCAAGTCCCTCATCTTATACGGCGGCACGAACTACCTGCCCAACGCGACGTCGACGTACGTCATCCTCGGTGACACCTGGGAATGGAACTTCGGCACGCGCAAGTGGAGCCAGCTTCACCCCGCGTCGAGCCCTGAGGCTCGCGACTCGCACGCCATGGTCACCGACTCGGGCCGGTCCAAGGTGCTGCTCTTCGGCGGCGAGAGACCCTCCTACGATTACCTCTACCCGCCCCCCGGAAGCCCCAGAACCGTGGATCCCCTGAACAATGCCGTCTGGGAATGGGATGGTGCGACCGCCACCTGGACCAACCGCACCCCAATCCCGTTCGCAACTGCGCCGATCGGGCGTTACTACCCGATCCTGACCTTCGACGACGCTCGCCAGAAAATGTTCCTCCTCGAGGACCAGATGAGCCCGAATTACGACGGCGCCTTCTGGGAGTGGGATCCCGTTTCAGCCGGCTGGCTGTCTCGCGATACCGGCGACGTGGTCCCAGTCTACGGTAACTACCAGTACACGCCTGCGTCCTACGATAGCCTGCGTCGGCGGCAGGTTGTGCCCATGGCTGGGGGAAGCTGGACCGGCGATACGTCTCTGCAAACCTGGGAGCTGGATGCCAAGGGTCCCATCTGGTACCAGCGGAACCTCTCCTCAGGCCCGAGCATGGGCGCGACCGATATGACCGCGGCCTTCGACAGCCAGCGTGGCGTGGTGGTGCTCTTCGGAGGCTGGCCTGGCTATTCTGACGGGAACACCAGCGACACCTGGGAATACAAAGTCACCAACCTTGGCAACGGCGAGGGCTGTACGGCTGCCACGGCCAAGACCTGCGCCTCGGGCTTCTGCGTGGATGGTGTGTGCTGTGCCGTCGCGTCCTGTACTGGACCCTGCCAATCTTGCGCCGTGGCCGGCCGCGAAGGTACCTGCGTCCGTGCCGCCTCGGGCACAGAAGTTCCTGGCAGCTGCGCCGACGGACTGGCGTGCGACGGCAGCGGCAACTGCAAAGCCAAGAACGGCACCGCTTGCTCCAGCACAAGCGCCTGTGCCTCGGGCTTCTGCGTGGATGGGGTGTGTTGCGAAAACGGGTGCAGTGATGTCTGCGTGTCCTGCAACCAGGCCGGCCGGGCTGGCAAGTGCACGGCCTACGCCGTGGGAACCGACCCAGAAAGCGAATGTGCGACGGGCAGCGACCGGTGCCGCTACACCTGCAACGGCGCAGGCGCTTGCGATGCTCCGCAGTCCGGAACGTCCTGCGGAATCTGTGCAACGTGTGACGGCTACGGTACCTGTTCGCACTTTGATCCTTCGGCTTGCGGCGTGGGCGGTGCCGGTGGCAACGGGGGCACGGGCGGAAGTGGCGGGACGACGGGCACTCTCACCGGTGGACGAGGCGGAAGCGGCGGAGGCGCTAGCATCGGCGGCAGCGGTGGTTTCGGCGGCAGCGGTGGCTTTGGCGGCAGCATTGTCGGCGGCAGCGTCGGTGGCTCAGGTGGTCGCGGTGGCACGGGCGGCACCAGCCTCGCCGGCACGGGCGGCACCAGCCTCGCCGGCACGGGCGGCACCAGCGCCGGTGGCTCAGGTGGCGCAGGTCGCACGGGTGGCATTGCTGGCACCGGTGGCACCAGCCTCGGTGGCACGGGTGGCGCAGGTATCGGTGGCTCAAGTGGGCGCGGTGGCACGGGCGGCGCCAGCATCGGGGGCGCGGGCGGCACCATCACCGGTGGCAGCGCCAGCATTGGCGGCACAGGTGGGCACGGTGACACGGGCGGCGCCAGTGGCGCTCCCGACGCCGGAGGAAGTTCGCTGCCGCCAGACGCGGGCCGTTCCGACGGCGTAGGTTCAGTCGTGACCGACGCGATCAGCCCCGATGGCACAAGTTCTATTGCGACCGAGGCGGGCTCTGCCGCGCAATTGCGCCGCTCAGGTTGCGATTGCGATGTGGGCCGGAACAACAGAGGTACAGCAGTGCCACCCTTGGCCCTGCTCGTCGCCGCCCTTTTCTTGCTACGAATCCGGCGAAACCATTTGCAGGGAATCGCTGCGGTCGTCCTTCTCCTCCTCGCCAACTGCTCCGAACCCGATCCGGCCAGCAGCCCTCGACTCAGGCCCACTCAATTGTCCATGGGCCCGGTGCCCGCGGGCGAGGTCGCCACGTGGACCCACGTGGCGCTCCCCACTGCGCCGACTCCCAACGCGCGCTATTTGCTGTCAGCCGCCTTCGACGAGGCCCGCAATGTGTTGGTCACGTTTGGCGGCATGTCGGGCGATGGCAATGGGAACGTCAAGACGTACCACGATATCTGGGAATGGGATCCGGCGACTGCGACATGGACCGACCGCACCCCGGCCGGCACAAAGCCAAGCCCGCGCGGTGGTGCGGCCATGGTCTACGACTCGACCCGCAAGGTCTTCGTCATCTTCGGCGGACGCTCGGCCACTGGCTACGACTACGAGGACACCTGGGAATGGAATCCAACGTCCGGCGGGTTCACTGATCGCAGCAGCGCGGGACCGAGCGCCCGCAGTCAGCACAGCATGGTGTTCGAGAAATCCACCGGCAATGTGCTGCTCTTCGGCGGCGGTCTTGCTGATTCAGGATCCTCGATCTGGCCCGAGACCTTCCACTACTCTGACCCAAACCAACGTCCGGGCCCCGGCGAATCGTCCGATGGGACAGGCATCTCGCTCGCGTTTGGCGACACGTGGGAATGGAATTCCTCCACCGCCGCATGGACCCAACTCACACCGGCGAATGCGCCCGGCGCTCGATACGACTCCGCTTTGGTCTGGGACAGCAAGCGCAACCGCGCGGGCCTTTTCGGTGGGATGCAGAAACCGCAGGCCACCGCGGATGGCATTCCCCAGCAGGACATGTGGGAATGGGATCCAGCGACGCGGAACTGGACCCTGCGACCGACCACTGGAAACATGCCTAGCCCGCGCTGGGGCCATGCCATGGCGTACGACCCCGGCCGTGGCATCACCGTGCTCACCGGCGGCAAGGATTTCCAAACCTACAGCGTCCTAGGCGATTTGTGGGATTGGAATCCGACCACGGGTGCTTGGACGCGGCGACTCACCGGCAGCGAGCAAGTCTTGATGCCTACCCCTCGCATGTACGCCTGGCTGGTCACCGACCCTGCGCGAATCCGCCTCGATCTGGTGTCGGGAATCACGCTCGATGCAACCTATCCGTATGTCGGATACCAACCGACTGCCTCCTCGCAGATCTGGGAATTGGAACCCGCCTCGGCCACGTTCGCCAACCGCTCAGCCGCGCAAAACGCGCCGACCCAGCGCTGGCAGAACGCCATGGCCTTTTGCCCGGCCACTGGCAAGACCTACGTATTCGGAGGATGGGGCAACAACAACGCCGTATTCGACGACCTATGGGAATGGGATGGAAGTTCGTGGTCCCAGGTCCAGGCTGCCGTGCGCCCCGCAGCCCGCGCGACTCCGGCGATGGCGTACGATCCAATTCGCAAGTCGCTCGTCATGTTCGGCGGCTTCTCGAATACCTACGCCGGGTACCTGTGCGACACCTGGGAATGGCAAAGCAGCACCCGAACCTGGAAACAGCTCCTGCCCGCGTCCAGCCCGAATTGCACGGGAGGGGCCGGCATGGTGACTGATTCGGGGCGCGCCAAAATTCTGCTCTTCGGCGGCGAAGGCGCCGACAACACGGTCTGGGAATGGGACGGCGCGATCGCGAACTGGACCAACCGCACGCCCATCCCCAGCACGGTCTCGCCGGGCGGGTTTGGCGAGCCGCCCCTGACGTTCGACGACGGTCGCCAGAAGATGTTCCTCTTCTGGGGCCAGAGCACCTGGCAAGGAACCACCAGTAACAGCGTCTATTGGGAGTGGGATCCGGCGACCGCCGGATGGGCGCTGCGAGACAGTGGCGACTTTGTCGATTTTGGCTACTACCCTTTTCCTGTCGTGGTCTTCGACAGCCTTCGCCGCCGGGTGGTTGTGCCCACCAACGCGACGGAGACCAGCGGCTCCATCAAGACTTGGGAGCTGGATACCAAGGGCCAGACCTGGTACCTGCGTGATCTGACCACAGGTCCAACCTCGGTCACCAGCGCGACCATGTCCTTCGACAGCCAGCGCGGTGTGATGGTGCTCTTCGGTTCAGGCCCGAACGACGGCTCGTTCTTGAGCGAAACCTGGGAATACAAAGTGGCCAATCTCGGCAATGGCGAGGGCTGCACCGTCACCACGGCGTCCACCTGCGCTTCGGGATTCTGCGTGGACGGCGTGTGCTGCTCGACGGCGTCCTGCGTGGGCACCTGCCAGTCGTGCAGCGTCGTCGGGTACGAAGGCACCTGCGCCTTGGCCGCCCCTGGCAGCGAAGTGGGTGGAAGCTGTCCGGACGGACAGGCGTGCGCCACCGGCGGCGGCTGCAAGGCAAAGAACGGCACGGCCTGTTCCAGCGCTGCGACCTGTGCCTCCGGCCTTTGCGTGGACGGCGTGTGCTGCGAGAGCACCTGCGATGGCACCTGCGTGTCCTGCAACCAGGTCAATCACGCGGGCAAGTGTTTTCCCTACGCCGCGGGAAGTGATCCACAGAATGAATGCGGCCTGGGCGGTGGCGTTTGTCGCTCGACCTGCAACGGCGCGGGTGCTTGCGACTACCCGCAGGCCGGGGCGTATTGCGGGCCCTGTCAGTCCTGCGATGGCAACGGCGTGTGCCAGAATCCCGACCCTTACAATTATTGCGGCACGGGCGGCACCGGCGGCTTCGGCGGACGCGGTGGCACCGGCGGCAACGGGGGCGCTGGCGGAAGCATTGTCGGCGGCGCCGGTGGCCTGGTCACCGGCGGCTTTGGCGGGCGCGGCGGCACGGGCGGCAACGGGGGCGCTGGCGGCGCAGGCGGAAGCGTTGTCGGTGGCGCCGGTGGTTTGGTCACTGGCGGCTCTGGCGGGCGCGGTGGAACGGGTGGCGCAGGCGGAAGCATTGTCGGCGGCGCCGGTGGCTTGGTCACCGGCGGCTTCGGCGGGCGCGGTGGAACGGGTGGCGCAGGCGGAACCACGGTCGGCGGTGCCGGTGGTCTGGTCACAGGCGGCGTTGGCGGACGCGGCGGCGCAGATGGCGCAGGCGGAAGCATTGTCGGCGGTGCCGGTGGCCTAGGAACAGGCGGCGCGGCCGGAGCCGCGATCGGCGGCACAGGTGGCCTGGCATCTGGCGGCGCGGGAGGCCGCGGCAGCGCTGGCGGCGCGGCTGGAACTACGGTCGGCGGCGCCGGTGGTGCAGGGGGGGGAACCTCGATCGCGACCGGTGGACGCAGCGGCACAGGTGGCGCCGGCGCGGGCGGCGCCAGCGGCAGCCCAGACGGCGGAGGCAACATGATCGCAGTCGACGCTGCTGCTACGGCGCAGCTGCACCGCTCGGGTTGCGACTGCGATCTGGGTGCGAGTCCTGCAGACGGGTCAGGAATGCTCTTTGCCCTGCTCGGCGTCGCATTCCTCTGGCGCCGAACGCGGCGACGCCGCTAGACAGAGAAAAGTTAGCCTTTTCACCACAGAGGACACAGAGGTCACAGAGTCTGGTGGGAAAGGAACGGTTGGATTCCTGCCCGGTCCAATCCCTTTCTCCTTTCCGACCTCTATGTGTTCTGTGCTCTCTGTGGTGAAAAGAGCTAGCCAGGTCCGGGCTAGTGAAGTTCCCACTCGTCGTCCGCCTTCTTCTTGCTGACCTGGTGACGGCGCTCGCTGCCCGACGGTGATGGCCTGGCCGCGGCCGGGGCTGCGGTCGGCGCGACGGATGACGGTTTCCCGATCGGCGGTGCGGTGGCTGACGGGGCAGCCGCCGCGCCAGCATCGGGAACGGCGAGCAAGGCCGGGACCGGAGCCGCAACTTGTTGCGGTGGTGGTGGCGGTGGAGCTGCCGGGGGTGCGGCCGGCACGGCGACGCCCGCATTGCTCGTTGCCTCGCGTGACGCGGGACCGTGGCCGGGTCGCACGAGCAGGAAAATCGCCAGTCCCATTCCGACCAATCCCCCCAGCGCCACGAGAGGCCAGCGGCGATGTCGCGCGACTGTGGGCAGCACCTCGTCGTCGGTCGACACCCCGACCTCACCGGTGGCCCGCGAAAAGGTGGTGACCGACGGGGCCCCGGCCATCGGGGTGGGGTCTGACGGCCGATCCGAATCCGCTGCGCGCGTACCGACCACCGGCGATCCAGCCGTGCCGACCTTTGTGGCAACCCCTTCGCCGCGCAGAGCACTGACAAACGATGCGACGCTGTCAAAGCGCTGGTTGCGTTCTTTGGCCAGGGCGCGCATGACAGCCGCCTCCACATGGAGCGGCACATTGGCGATCCCCTCACGCAGAGGCGCAGGGGTCGCGGTCAGCTGCATGACCAAAATCTCGGTGGCGGACGCCGCCATAAACGGCGGCTGGCCAGTCAAAGCCTCATAGACGATCACGCCGAACGAATAGATGTCCGACCGGAGATCCACATCGGCGCTGTCCTTGCACTGCTCAGGCGACATGTACGCGGGGCTGCCCATGATGAGCCCGGCCTGCGTGCGCAACGTCCCACCAGAGGCAGCGCTGCGTTTGATCTTGGCAATGCCGAAATCCAGGATCTTCACCCGCACGGCGCCGGGCAGGTTTGGGTCCGGCATCAAGAACACGTTCTCGGGCTTGAGATCGCGGTGCACGATGCCGGCCGCGTGGGCCGCGCCCAAGGCCGAACCCGCCTGACGCGCTATGTCCAGCACCAGGTCGAGGCCGAGCCGGCCTTTTTCCGCCAGGTGCTTCTGCAGAGATACCCCTTCGAGAAACTCCATCAGGATGTAGGGCGCGTCCTCGGGTGTCAGGCCCGCATCGAAAACTTCGATGATGTTGGGATGACGAATAGCGCTGGCGGCCCGGGCTTCGTTGAGGAAACGCCGGACCAACTCCGGATCCCGCGCCAGGCCCGTGTGCAGCACCTTCACCGCCGCGCGACGCTCGAGCAGCGGGTTCTCGGCCAGGTACACCTCCCCGAAGCCGCCCTCACCCAGCAGCCGGACGATGCGGTAGTTGCCGAAAGCTTGGCCAGCCTGCAGCGCCATGCGTTTGCCAAGTTTACGCTACTCCCAGCCGTGGCGCGAACTAGTGCCTCTGGTCAGAATTTCGGCCACGTTTGGGCGGCCGATCCATCCCGGCCGGCTGCGTTGCTCCTCGGTTACATACGTCGAGTATGCGCCCTCGTCGCGCCTTGCCGTCCGGGCGCCTCGTCCACCGAAACATGACCGTTCTTCTGACCGGAGGCACAAGGGGATTCAGGGAAGCGGCAGCGAGCCGGTGACCTCCCTCGGTGCTCCGGCATCAAATACGCTCCTTCAGCCCATGCTATGACACCGGGCTGAAGCAAGACCCCTTCCACCCAGAATCTGACATAGACTCCCACCCGAGGACCGCGTGCATCCACGAGACCGCTTCTGGCGCATAGTTCTGCCCACCGGCGCGATTGCGGTCTTGTCGACCCTACTGGCAGTCGGGTACGCCACCGAGCCTGATCGCTTCGCGCGCGGCTATTCCCCGACGCAGCCCATCGCCTTCTCCCACCGCTTGCACGCGGGCGACAACCACGTTCCGTGCCTGTACTGCCACACCGGGGCCGAGCGCTCGCGCCACGCCGGAGTGCCCGCCGTGGAAACCTGCATGAACTGCCACGCGGTCACACGCACCGACAAACCCGAAGTCCAGCGCATGATTGCAGCCTTCAAAGCCAACCAGCCTATTGTGTGGCAGCGCATCTACACCCTGCCCGACCACGTCTACTTCGACCACCGGCCGCATGTCGGCGCGGGCATCGCCTGTCAGAAGTGCCACGGGGAAGTGCAGACCATGGAGCAGGTCTCACGCGAGATGCTCATGCGCATGGGGGTCTGCTTGGCCTGCCACCGTGACGCGCGTGAGGCGGTTCCTGCGGGCTCGAAGATCACTTCCGGACCCACCAGCTGCTTCGCGTGCCACCGATGAAACCAGACGCGACCTCGCTTCACCGGCTCGGGCTCGACCACGAAGGCGACGGCTTTTCCCGCCGGCGCTTTCTGGCCCTGCTCGGCGCCTCGGCCGCCTTGGCCACGGGCGCGGGCTGTAAGCTGACGCGCAGTCGTGCGGCCGTGGTTCCGTACACAAAGAAACAGGAAGAGATCGTTCCTGGCGTGGCCAACTACTACGCCAGCACTTTCCAAGAGGGTGAAATCGCGTACCCCGTGCTGGTCAAGGCACGCGAGGGCCGCCCGATTCACGTCGAGGGCAACGCCGAGCATCCGCTCTATCGGGGCAAGACCAGTTTTCACGCCACCGCCGACTTGCTCGGGCTTTACGATCCCGACCGTGTGCGCGGCCCGCTCATCGGCGGCCGGCCAGGCACCTGGAAGGCGGCGATCGAACAGCTCACGCGCGCGCTCAAAGATGCGAGCAGCCAGCACAAAGGCATTGTGCTGGTGACACCGGCGGTGCTTTCTCCGACGCGCCAGGCGCTCATCGCGCGTTTGGCCCAGGCCTTGCCGTCTTTGTGCCACATTCCCTGGGAGCCCACGGCCGACCATCAGGAGCGCCAGGCCCAGCGCGAACTGTTCGGAGACGCACGACTTTCCCAGCATCGCTTGGACAAAGCACAAACCGTCGTTGCCCTGGAAGCGGATTTCCTGGGCACCCTGGGCGACACGGTTTCAGCGATTGCAGGCTTTTCGTCCATGCGCCGACCGGCTTCTTCGGCTGGCGTCATGAACCGCCTCTACGTTCTTGAGGGCGGCATGAGCCTGACTGGCAGCAGGGCTGACGTGCGCATTCCCATTCGCCCGTCGGCGTTGGCTCGCATTGCTTTTGCTTTGGTGCGAGAGGTTTACCTGCAAGGCGGGCGGGCTTTGCCTGATGGGCTGCAGTTTTCTGCCCTAGAGCCGTTCGCTTTCGACCGCTTGCCAGAGGTCAAACCGTTCGCGGCTGAGTTCAAGAATCTGGTGAGGGATCTGTGTTCAGCCGGCGACAGGTCCTTGGTCCTGGCTGGCCCCGCAGCCTCGGCCGAAGCCCATGCGGCTTGCCTCATCTTGAACCACATGCTGAAAGCCGACGGCGCAATGGCCAACCCTGCGTCGAGCGCGCCAGCCTTAAGCACGCCCGACGAATTCAAGACGTTGGTCGACCAGATGGCTGCGGGCCAGTTCGCGGCAGCGGTTTTCTGGGACGTGAACCCTGCCTACGATATTCCCGAGGGCGACTCGGACACGGGGGCTTGGCGAGCTGCGATGGCGAAAGTGCCCTTGCGGGTTCGCCTGGGCCTACATCAGGACGAAACCGCGACCACGTGCAATCTGGTCCTACCCACCAACCATTGGCTCGAAAGTTGGAACGATTTCGAAGCCAGCGGCGACGTGCTCACTTTGCAGCAGCCGGTGGTGGCGCCGCTCTACGATACCTTGCAGGGCGAGGATGTTTTTCTGCGCTGCCTGACAGAGATGGGCCGGCCTTTGACGAAAACATATCTCGATCTTGTCAAGCAGCGCTGGCAAACCGAGGTCGCGCCCAAAGACAGCCCCGTCTCATTCGCGCGTTTCTGGAACACCTGTCTGCACGATGGCCTGTACCGGCGGCGGACCATGCCGCTGCCCGCCCGCCGCCTCGACGGAGAGGCCTGCACCCGCGCCGCGACCCGGGCCGCGCAGGCGTCGGCTTCCGCCGGCTTCGAATTGGTTGTCGACACGGACCCACGCCTTCACGACGGTCGCTACGCCAACAACGGATGGCTTCAGGAAATGCCTGACCCGATTGGCCGAACATCGTGGGGAAATCCACTGTCGCTGTCGCCGGCTGATGCCGATGGATTGCATCTCAAGAACGGCGACATGGTGAGCCTGGGACAAGGCCCGCCCTTGCCCATCTTGCGCCAGCCCGGTCAGGCCCAAGGCGTCCTGCGCCTGACCCTGGGCCATGGCCGCTGGCAGGGCAGCGTGGCTGCGGGCGTGGGCACGCGCGCGTGGGCTTTCGCTCCGACCGTCGGCGCTCGCCTCGCGCCCGTCAAGACCATCACGCCGACAGGCGGTCGCCAGGATCTTTCGCTGGCGCAAGATCACGACAGCAAGGATGGCCGCGATATCGCACGCCTGTGGTCGCTGGCTGAGTACGCGAAGAAACCACAGCAGGAAGTCGCACGCGAGGAACTTCCGTCGCTCTATGACAAACAGGAGCAAAAGGGTCCGCGCTGGGGCATGGCCATTGACCTTTCGTCCTGCGTGGGCTGCGGCGCCTGCGTGGTGGCCTGTCAGTCGGAAAACAACATCCCAGTGGTCGGGCCCGAGCAGGTGCGCAAGGGCCGCGCCATGCACTGGATCCGCGTCGACCGTTACTACGAAGGCGACGCGCTTTCCCCGCGCGCGATCCACCAGCCCCTGCTGTGCCAGCACTGCGACAGCGCGCCCTGCGAGTCGGTGTGTCCGGTGCAGGCCACCAACCACGGCCCCGACGGCATCAATCAGATGGCCTACAACCGTTGCGTGGGCACTCGCTATTGCGCCAACAACTGCCCTTACAAGGTCAGGCGCTTCAATTACCTCGATTTCACCGGCGAGACGCCAGCGTCGATGCAGTTGGCCTTCAATCCCGAGGTCACGGTTCGTCCCCGCGGCGTGATGGAAAAGTGCACCTTCTGCGTACAACGCATTCGCAACGCCGAACAGGTGGCCAAGCGCGAGAACCGCGATCTGCGCGACAGAGACGTCGTGCCTGCGTGCGCGTCGGCCTGTCCGGCCAGCGCCATCGTTTTCGGGGACATCAGCAACCCGGCCAGCGCCGTTTCCAAACTCTCGCGCAGCAACCGGGCTTTCCGCGTGCTGGAAGAACTAGGCACCAAGCCGGCCATCACCTACCTGGCTGCGCTCCAGAATCCATCCGGCGAGGGTGAACGATGAAGTCGGCGATCGCTTCCCTGCCCGAAGCCTTGGGACCGATGGAACTTCTGCAAGGTCCGGTCACGCCAGGCTCGCTTGACGATCAGGTCCTACAATTTCCCGCACAGCGCCCGCCGCTAGCCTGGTTCGTGGCCCTGACCGTGACCCTGACTGCGCTCGCCATCGGGGTCTTCTGCATGGGCTGGACCCTGTACTACGGCATCGGCGTCTGGGGGAACAACCGGCCGGTGGCGTGGGGCTTCGGCATCATCAACTTCGTGTTCTGGGTCGGGATCGGACACGCGGGCACGCTGATCTCAGCCATCCTGTTTCTGCTGCGCGCGCGCTGGCGCAATGCCATTGCCCGTTTTGCCGAGGCCATGACCATCTTCGCGGTCATTTGCGCGGCGATTTTCCCTGTGTTTCACACGGGCCGGCCGTGGTTCGCTTACTGGCTGTTCCCGTATCCCAACGAACGCAGCATCTGGGTGAATTTCCGGTCGCCGCTCATCTGGGACGTCTTCGCGGTCAGTACCTACTTTTCGGTTTCGCTGCTCTTTTGGTACCTGGGGCTGGTGCCTGACTTCGCGTCGCTGCGCGATCGCACGCCCGAAGGATGGCGCAAGCGCATCTATTCCGTGCTCTGCCTGGGTTGGCGAGGGGCCGCCTCGCACTGGGTTCACTACGACAAGGCTTATCTATTGCTGGCAGGCCTGGCCACCGGTTTGGTCATCAGCGTGCACAGCGTGGTGTCCTTCGACTTCGCCGTGTCGTTGGTGCCGGGCTGGCACATGACCATCTTCCCGCCCTACTTCGTCGCGGGCGCGATCTTCGCTGGGTTCGCCATGGTGGTCATCGTGCTCACAGTCGTGCGCAAAACCATGAACCTGTCGAACCTCATCACCGACAACCACCTGGACGTGATGAACAAGCTGATCTTGGCCATGTCGTGCATCATGGGCTACGCGTATTGCATGGAGGGCGGCACCGCCTGGTACAGCGCCAATCCGTACATCCAGCACACCTTCAAGAATTACATCAGCGGGTTCTACGGCTGGGCCGGCATCACCACCATCACTTGCAACATCATCATTCCGCAGGTTTTCTGGTTCCGGCGCATGCGCCGGTCGATCCCGGCCATGATCTTCGTCGCACTGGCGGTGACCCTGGGCATGTGGATGGAGCGATTCGTGATCATCGTCATCTCGCTCCATCAGGACTACTTGCCGTCGTCCTGGCACAAATACATTCCCACCAAGATCGATTTCGGCATTCTGCTCGGATCGTTCGGCCTGTTCTTCACGCTGGTGCTGCTCTTCGCCCGCGTCTTGCCGGTTATTGCCACCAGCGAGATGAAGGCCAGCCTGTCAGAGAGGCAGCCATGAGCAGCGCCATCTTCGCCGTCTTGGGGCTCTTTTCCGACACACACAAGATCGTCGACGCTGCCAACCAGATCCGTCCGCGCAAGCTGGGCCGGCTGGAGGCCTACACGCCCTATCCTGTGCACGGTCTCGATCGCGCGATTGGGCTGCAACCGTCTCGGCTCGGGCGTCTAGTCATGCTCATGGGCGTGATCGGCGCAGGCCTGGCCCTGCTCTTCGAGGGATGGGTCAGCGCGGTGGACTATCCCCTGGTCACCGGCGGAAAGGCCCTGTTTTCCTGGCAAGCCTTTGTGCCGGTGGTGTTTGAGGTCACCGTTCTGTTCGCCACGTTCACCGCGGGCCTGGCCATGCTGTTCGCGTTCAACAAGCTGCCTTTCTTTGGCCACCCGGTTTTGCACAGCAAGGCCATCAAGGACATCACCCGCGACAAGCTCGCGCTCAGCATCGAATCCACCAGCGCGAGTTTCGATGCCGAAGCCGCCCGCCAGGCGCTGCTCGACAGCGGAGCCGAGTCAGTCGAAATCGTGCCGGTTCCCTCCTGGGATCGGCCGCTCAGTTTGGTCGGGTTTCTGCGCACCATCGCGGCCATCGTCGCGGCCTGCGTGGTTGCTGGTGCGGGCCTCTACGCCGCGGAGAAACTGATCCCCGTGGTACCGCCCCTCATCCACATGCACGATCAGCCCAAGCTGAATGCGTTCCGCGAAAGTGCGTTCTCTGCCGATGGGCGCGGCATGCGGCCGGCGGTGACTGGCGCAGTGGCGCGCGGTCACTTGCCACCGGCCTTTTCCACCCCGGAAGAAGCGGGAATTCTGCTCAGCAATCCCTTGCCGCTCACGCAGGCCATTGCCGAACGCGGGCGCAGGGTTTTCAACGATCACTGCGCGATTTGCCACGGTACAGTGGGCAATGGCGTGCCGCTGCTTTCGCGTGTTTACGGCGGCAAGCCCGGCAATTTCCTGTCCAAGGAAATAGGCGCCCGTCCTGACGGACACTACTTTGGGGTGCTGATGCTGGGCAAGAATGCGATGCCCAGCTACGCCGCGGACTTGGATACAGACGATCGGTGGGCGGCCGTGCACTACATCAGGATCTTGCAACGGGCGCAGAACGCCAAAGACGAGGATCTGCGATGAGCGCGGCCTCTCCTCGTTCTTCGCTGGTGCGCAACCTCCTGGGCGCAACGACTTTGATCGGTGCGGCCGGAAGCGCGGCCGTGTATTGCAGCGTCGGCCGCGAGCGCTTCTGGGTCAACTGGCTGGTATGGACCTTGTTTCTACTCACCCTTGGGCTGGGCAATCTGTTTCTGGTGGCCCTTGAGCGCTTGGTGGGCGCGCACTGGAGCGTGCCCATGCGACGCGTGCCCGAGCGGCTCGCCTCGCTCATTCCCTTGGCCGTTCCGCTGCTGCTCATCGCCTTTTTCGGCGTGCCCGTGATCTTTCCCTGGACGTATCCCGAGGCCGCTCACAATCCCATCCTGGTCGCCAAAGCACCGTGGTTGAATCTCCCCTTCTTCGCGATTCGTCTGGCTGTCTGCGTGTTCGCCTGGATGCTTTTCTACGCCTTCTATGTGCGCGGTTCGCTTCGCCAGGATCAGGACAAGAACCCGGCCTTCACTGTGCGGGCGCGCCGCCTGGCGCCGCTTTTCATGGTGGTCTTCTTCTTCAGTGTGACCATTCTGGCGTTCGACTGGATTTCGGGATTAGAGCCCGAATGGTACAGCGACATGTTCGGCGTGTACCTGTTCGCCGGGACCTTCATTTCGGGAATCGCCGCCATGGTTCTGGGCGTGCTCTCGCTCAAGGGCCGCGGCCGCTTGTCCGACGTCCAGACCAAGCACATCTACAACCTCGGCTCGTTGGGGCTGGCGTTTACGGTGTTCTTCGCTTACATCGGCTTCGCGCAGTACATGCTCATCTGGTACGCCAACCTTCCCGAAGAAGTGATTTGGTTCAAACACCGCATCGAGGGCGCGTGGCAGCCGGTGGCCTTGTTGCTGCCGTTGCTTCACTTCTTCATTCCGTTCTTCCTGCTCATCGGCTCGGTGGGAAAGAAGCATCCAGTGCCCCTGCGCCTGGCCGCGATTTCGATCTTGTTGGGACATTTCGTCGACCTGTACTGGCTCATTTTCCCGACGCTTGGGCCAAAGCCGCTCTTCGGTTGGCCCGAGCTGGCCATGGCGTGCCTTTTTCTCGGTCTCGGGTCTTTGCAAATCCGTCGCGCCATGGGCCGCGGCGCTGACATGCCGGTGGGAGATCCCTTGTTGGTCAAAGGGTTGGAGTGGCAGCTATGAGCGACGAGAAGGAAACACCTTCCACCTGGGGCAGAGAAGCCAAAGGGCTGGCCAATCGCTTTGCTTTGGGTTCAGGCGTGGCGGTTACCTTCCTGCTCTTTGGCCTCATTGTAGTTCCCGCGCTTCTGCGTGAACGCCGACCGCTGCCGCGTCCGCCTTCCGACCAGCCGGCCGCGGCTAGCGTGGGCTGGCTGGATCAGGCCGAGACTCCGGCGAGCAAGGGTCGCGACCTGCCGCCCGTGGATCCTGCGACGGTCATGACGCCGAACCCGAAGCTGCTCGCCCGCGGCGATGTGCTGTTCAAGCAGAACTGCAGCTCGTGCCATGGCGAGAGCGGACAGGGCAATGGCCCGGCCGCAGGCACGCTCAATCCCAGACCGCGCAATTTTACCCAGTCCGCTGACTGGAAACGTGGCTTTCACGTGACCGACATCTACGCGACGATCACGAACGGCAGCAAGGGCACGGGCATGGCCGCGTTCGACTTCATCATGCCGGCTGACCGTATGGCTCTGGTGCACACGGTTCGTTCCTTGGGCGGATTCGATCATGGGGCCGAAGATCCCAAGGCTCTGGCGGCGCTGGCGGATTCATTCCGTTCCAAAGGCTTTCACATTCCCAACCGCATCCCGGTCAGCCTGGCGATCACGAAGATGGTGAAAGAGCAGGCCACAGTGCCGCCGCTGCAACTGCCGCCTGCCAAGGACAAGTTGGCCTCGGCCGAGCTCTTGCGTTTCGCAGTTGCGGATCCACCTCGAGCCGCGCGCACGGTCGCGGCCATTGCGAATCGCTACGATGTGACCGCCGTGGCTCGCGCCTGGGCGGCCGGCGCGCCTGACAATGGGTTTTCTCCTGCGGTCGCGGGATTGAACGCCGCGGAATGGGACGAAATCGTGCGTGCGCTTGTGGGTTCGAAGGAGGAGGCTAAGCAGCCATGAAGCCGCGACTGGCAGTCTTGCTGGGACTCTGGGCCATAGCTGCGGGACGCCCCGCGCTGGCCGGCGCACCGACGGAGCCCGCGCTCGACGTGGGTGTCGACGAGAAACTGGGACAGACGATTCCTCTCGATATCAAGCTGGTCGACGAGCAAGGCGATCGGGTGGTGTTGCGCGACTTGATCGACAAGCCGACTCTGCTCACGTTGAACTACTTCCGTTGCTTTGGCCTTTGCACGCCGTTGCTCAATGGCGTGGCCGAGATGCTGCAGAAGATTGACCAGATCCCGGGCAAGGATTTCCAGATCCTGACCGTCAGTTTCGATCCGCGCGACGATGCCGAGCTGGCCGGTCACAAGAAGGAGAACTACATCAAGCAGCTCGGTCCCGCGTTCCCGCCGACCGCGTGGCGATTTCTCACCGGCGATCCGATTTCGACCAAGCGACTGGCCGATTCCGTCGGCTTCAGGTTTGCCAAGTCGGGCGAGGACTACGTCCATCCGGGTGTCGTCATGGTGCTCTCCCCGACCGGCATGGTGACGCGCTATCTTTACGGGGTCACTTTTCTGCCCTTTGATGTGAAGATGGCTGTTACCGAGGCTGCGCAGGGCCGCACCGGCCCCACCATCGCTCGCCTGCTCAAGTTCTGCTTCAACTACGATCCGGCCGGCCGTCGCTACTCGCTTGCCATCACGCGAGTCTCCGCGGCCTTCACCATCATGCTGGCTGTCGGTTTCGGGGTCGTGGTGGGCGTCACGCGCAAGCGAAGGCGCAATTCCAAGGAGCCGTCGTGAACACCGCCGCCGAATCTCCCACAAGCGAGCCCAGCTTCTACGACCGCAAGGGCATTGCGTCCTGGTTGCTGACCACGGACCACAAGCGCATCTCCATCCTTTATCTCGTTGCTATGATGACCTTCTTCCTGGTGGGCATGACCTTGGGCGCATTCATGCGGCTCGAGCACCTGACCATGGGCCCGACCATCATGAAGCCCACCACCTACAATGCCCTGTTCACTCTGCACGGCGTGATCATGATCTTCCTGTTCGTGATTCCGGGGCTGGCCGCGTCGTTCGGGAATTTCTTCCTGCCCATCATGATCGGCGCCAAGGACGTGGCCTTCCCGCGCATCAACCTACTGTCGTGGTATCTGTTCATGAGCGGCGCCGCCATTGCGCTTTCGTCTTTGTTCACGGGCAGTGGTCCACCTGACACCGGGTGGTCGTTCTATGTGCCCTACAGCGTGAAGACCGGAACCAACGTCACCATGGCCGTATTAGGCGCCTTCACCATCGGATTTTCGTCGATCCTTACGGGACTGAATTTCATTACGACGATCCACCGTCTGCGCGCCAGGGGCATGAACTGGATGCGCATGCCGCTGTTTCCGTGGGCGCTGTACGCGACTTCCTGGGTGCAGGTCCTGGCGACGCCCATCCTGGGCATTACCCTGCTTCTCGTCGTGCTGGAGCGGGTCTTCCATCTGGGCATCTTCGATCCCAGCATCGGCGGCGATCCCATCCTGTACCAGCACCTGTTCTGGACCTATTCGCATCCGGCCGTGTACATCATGATCTTGCCGGCCATGGGCGCGATATCGGAAATCATCCCGACCTTCGCCCACCGGACCATCTTCGGCTACCGGGCCATCGTGCTTTCCAGCATGGGTATCGCTGCGCTGGGCTCGCTGGTTTGGGCCCACCACATGTTCACCAGCGGGATGAGCGAGTTCTCCATCATCGTCTTTTCGTTGCTCACCTTCTTGGTGGCGATTCCCAGTGCCATCAAGGTCTTCAACTGGGTCGCCACCCTGTACAAGGGATCGGTCGAGTTGCGGCCGCCCATGTTGTTCGCCCTGGCGTTCGTGTTTCTTTTCAGCATCGGCGGCCTCACCGGACTGTTTCAGGGCGCGCTGGCCATCAACGTACACATTCACGACACCTACTTCATTGTCGGCCATTTCCACTACGTCATGTTTGGTGGCACCGGCTTCGCGTTCTTTGCGGCCCTGCACTACTGGTACCCCAAGATGTTCGGCCGCATGTACAACGAGCGCGTGGCCATTGTGGCCTTTTTCCCTATCTTCGTCGGCTTCAACGTCTTGTATTTCACGTTTCTGGTGATGGGCCTGCAGGGTATGCCCCGCCGCTACTACGATCATCTGCCACGATTCCACGCCGGGCATCTCTGGGCCACCGTCGGTTCCTGGATTTTGGTTGCTGGTCTTCTGCTGATGGTCACCAATCTCGTACGCGGCCTGTTCCGCAAGACGACCATCCCCGCCAATCCCTGGGGCGGCGTCACGCTGGAATGGACGGTGTCCTCGCCGCCGCCTACGGAGAATTTTGACGTGCTGCCGGTCATCAACGAGCCGGCCTACACGTTCAATCCGGTTGCCAAGGAGCCTGCCTGATGAGCCTGTCGGCCGAACCCCAGGCCGCCGAGCACGCGGGCGAGCATCGGGATTACGCCGGGGCGAAGCTGGGCATGTGGCTCTTCGTTTTTACCGAGCTGATCCTGTTTGGCGGTCTGTTCGTGGCCTACGGCGTGTATCGATCGATGCATGCGCACGATTTCCACAAAGCCGCTGGCGAACTCAACATCACGCTGGGCGTGATCAATACCATCGTGCTTCTCACCAGCAGCTTGACCATGGTGCTGTCCATCGTGGCCATTCGCCTTCAGCGCAAGCGTCAGTCCATGTTCTTTCTGGCCAGCACGATGCTGCTGGGCGCGGTCTTCTTGGTGAACAAGTTTTTTGAATGGAAGGCCAAATTCCATCACGGCACCTACCCTGGGTCAGAACACCTGATGGCCCGGCCGCCGGGCGAGCGTCTGTTTTTCGGGCTGTACTTCGGCATGACCGGACTGCACGGACTGCACGTGACCATCGGAGTGGTCGTGATGTCGGTGATGCTGGTGTTCTTGGCGCGCGACAGAATTCGCCACGACGATTTCATCAAACTGGAGAACACGGGCCTTTACTGGCACCTGGTCGACGTCATCTGGATCTTCCTGCTTCCCCTCTTCTACCTCGCGGCCTAGCCCCATGAGTTCCAACGTTAAAAGCCACGCCGAGCCGCCGCATATCGTCGGCTATGCCACCTTTATCAAGGTCTGGATCGCCCTGGTGGTCCTGACCGGCCTGTTGGTCGGCCTGAGCCTCACGCACCGGCCGAACCTGGCCCTGCTGGGATTGCTGGTTATCACGCCTACCAAGGCAAGTCTGGTGCTCTTCTACTTCATGCACCTCAAGTACGAGAGTGCGGCCCTCAAGTACATGGTTGCCGCGGCGATTTCTGTGTTGGTCATCTTCATTGGTCTCACCTTTTCCGATTATCTGTTTAGGTAGGCAACCATGTTTGGCGGTGCTTCCAGCTTTTCGGACAAGGTCGACGCGGTCTTTCTGTACATTTCGGCGCTGACCATCGCGTTCCTGGTGTTCATCACGTGCGTGATGATCTACCTGGTGATTCATTATCGTCGGGGCAAGGGCGGGAAGCCCCAGGACATCCACGGCCACACTTTGCTCGAGATGCTGTGGACCGGGATCCCCTTGGTGCTGTTCTTGAGCATGTTCTATTACGGCTGGACCAACTATCGCTATCTGCGCGAGGTTCCGCGCGATGCCATGGTGATTCAGGTCACGGCCCGGCAATGGGCGTGGTCTTTCACCTATCCCAACGGCCGGCAAACCAGCGAGCTTTACGTGGCCATAGGGCGCCCCGTCCGGCTTGACCTCAAATCACTGGATGTCCTGCACGGCTTTTACGTGCCGGCTTTTCGAGTCAAGGCCGACGTGGTGCCTGGCAAGAACAACTATACCTGGTTCCAGGCCGACCAGCTGGGCGACTTCGACATCGAATGCACCGTCATGTGCGGGGTCAATCATTCCTACATGCTTTCCAAGGTACGCGTGATTCCCGAGGCCGACTTTTCCGCGTGGTACTTCGGCGATTCCGCCGAGGCGCCCGTGCTTTCACAGGCCGGCGCCGCGGGCACACCAGATCCGGTTCGGGGGGAACGCATCTTCAAGCTCAAAGGCTGCGTTTCTTGCCACACCAACGACGGCGGCAAGCTGGTGGGTCCCACTTGGAAGGGACTTTACGGCAGTCAGGTCACGGTGCTTGCCGAGGGCAAGGAAGTCACCCTGACCGCCGACGCTGACTACGTCAAACGCTCCATTTATCATCCCCCCAAGGAAGTCGTGAAGGGCTTCGCGCCGCAAATGCCCAAGGCCGATTTGAGCGAGCGCGACGTCGACGACCTGCTTGCGTACATTAGGTCCCTGCGCTAGCGGGAATGCGATCTGCAGAGCGACGCAGACCGGTGCCTTCACCACGGGGCGGGCGGATCGCAAACGCGGCCCGGGAGCAGCGTTGTTTTGGAGATTTCGGTCGCGCCGCCATGGTATAGGAGGCCGACCCAATTCAGGACAGCTCGGTTAGGACATCTTTTGGAAAGGATTCGTATGCACAAAACCTTTTCGCATCGCCGCTTGTTGTGGACGTTGTTGATTGCCAGTTGTGGCCCGGTTGGCGAGCCGGTCGAATTGTCACAGGATGGCCTAACCTTCAGCCCGACCGCTGTCTATCAAATCAAGAGCGCGGCAACCGGCAAATGCATCGGGATTGTCGGCAATAGTACGGCCAACAGCGCCAAGGTCGAGGCACGCACATGCAACGGTGCCACGGGCCAGAACTTCACGATCTCGACTGTGGCAACCGGCTACTACGCCATCAAGAACACCACGAGTCTCAAGTGCCTGGATGTCACCGGAAAGTCGACGGCTGACGGCGCGGCCATCATCCAGTACACGTGTAGCAGCAGCTCCACCAATCAGCAATGGGCTATCGCCGAAGTGTCTTCGGGCGTGGTCCGCCTCACGGCCCATCACAGCGGCAAGGTGGCCGAGGTCAATCTGGGCGGCACGGCAGACGGAACCATGCTCGTGCAGCGCACCTGGAACGGCGCGACTTACCAGCAGTTCCAGCTCTCCACCGGCACCGGCGGCGCAGGCGGCACGGGCGGCTCTACCGGCGGGACCGGCGGCGCAGGCGGCTCAAACGGAGGCGCTGCCGGCGCGGGCGGTTCAAGTGCAAGCGCGGGCGCCGCTGCCGGCAGCACCGCCACGGGCGGCACCACGGGTTCCGGCGGATCCAGCACCGGCGGAACTACAGCCGTCGGTCCGGTCGGAGTCTTTTCCGGCCCGCTTGATACCGGCATCATCTTTATGGACACCGATGGCGTGCGGGTTAACGCCCACGGCGGCGGCATCATCAAGGTGGGCGACACGTTCTACATGCACGGCCAGTATTTTCCCCCGGGCACCACAGACAACTACTTCTATGGTTTCACGATGTACTCGTCCAAGGACCTGGCGACATGGAAGAACGAAGGGATCATTCTGCCCCAGCAGCCGAGCGGGGAGCTCGGGCCAGTCCGCAAGGGCGAGCGACCGCATATCATCAAATGCCCCGCCACCGGGGAATTCGTGCTCTACGCTCACGCGTCGGACATTACACACGAGGTAGACAAGGAAGTCGTGTATGCGACCTCGTCCACGGTGAACGGCCAATACAGCTACAAGGGCCCGCTGAAGAATTCGAGTGGCCAGATCGCCGCCCACAGCGACATGGGTGCGTTTGCCGACACCACAGTCGCGTACGTCATCACGGAGAGTGCCCACGTCTATACCTTGGCCAGCGACTGCCATAGCTGGCTGTCGGACAAGCAATACTCAACGATCAACGGGAACTCCGGCGGGTCGGAATCGCCGGCTGTGTTCAAGTCCAACGGAACCTACTACTGGATCGGGTCGTACAAGACTGGCTGGCGCGCCAACAACAACTTCTACTCGACAGCGCCCGCCATGACCGGGCCGTGGACCTACCAAGGGTATGTCGCGCCCGTCACCGACCCCAACAACGACATCTCGGACCAGAGGACCTGGATGACCCAAAGCACATGGGTGCAACCCATCGTGGGGAGCAAGGGAACCGTCTTCGTGTACTGGGGCGATCACTGGTACGGGAACCAGGACACCACCGCACCGGGACTTCACAATGAGTTCGCCGGATACGTCTTCCAGCCCATCGTCTTCAGCACTTCAACCAAAATGTTGCTGCCGACCTATCTGACGACCTGGAAGCTGGACATCGGCGCCGGCACCTGGTCGCTGTAGCATAGAAGGGTGCGGCGGGTCCGCCGGCTTCGTCACCGCTGTGACTTTCCTTTCCGCCGGCCTCGACGCACGGGAGGGTCACGTGGTGCCGGTCTGGCGGATTCCTTGGGCGGCGCGATCGCAGCGAGAGCATTGAGGAGCATCCCTTTGGCAAACCAGGCCTCGAGCGCCGCCGCATCCGCGCCCGACACTTGAGCCACGGTGTCGAAGCTCCGCTTCATCTCCTCGGCGACGACAGCGCGAATGTCGGGATCGTCACAGGCGGCGAACGCCTGAAACTGCAGGCGGAACAAGTCACGATCTCCCAGAGAGCGCCCGTACGCCCGGCCCATGGCCTCGAGCACGCTCGCGGGGTCCGGGTTCTTCATGTGCGCCCGCACGCCCTCCTTCGCGAAGAGCGTCCGCGCCCGCTCGAAGCAGGCCTGCACCGTCTCGACGAAGAGCCGCTTCTTCGTGGTGAAGATCTGAAAGAGGTAAGGCTGGGAAACGCCGACTTGCCGGGCAATCGCCTCGACCGACGTACCGAAGTACCCGCGGGCCGCAAACTCCTGCAGCGCGATGGCAACGATGGTCTTGCGGCGTTCGGTGGCGGACATGCGCGAGCTTGTGACCATGACCTGAGATTAGTGAGCACTAACTATTGCGTCAAGGCTTTTCACGACGCCGCGGCGGTTGGTTGACGTCCGCGCTGTTGTCGAACATCTTCAGACGCGCGACCAAGGGAGAGATACGCTGGTGTTTGACCCATGGCCGCATCCATCAAGTCCGCACCCTGAAGGAAATGCGATCCCGTGACCCGCCGCGATTTTGCCCAGCTTTTCAAATTCCCCATCTCGATCATGTCGACGGTGTCGGCCGCCACGGGTTTTGTGGCCTTCACCCACGCCTTCACCTGGCGGCTGCTGCCCACTTCCGGCGCGATCCTGCTCGTGGCCAGCGCCGCGTGCGCTCTCAACGAGGCGCAAGAATACAAGCGGGATGCGATGATGGATCGCACGCGTCTGCGTCCCATTCCGTCGGGCAAGATCTCGGCTATCGGCGCGGCGACATGGTCCGTGATTCTGGCGCCGCTCGGCCTCGGCGCGCTCTTCCTGCTCGGCGGTGCCGTGGCCGCCGGACTCGGCGCGCTGGCCGTGCTTTGGTACAATGGGATCTACACCTACCTGAAACGCGTCAGCTCGCTGGCCCCGGTGGTGGGATCCGTGATCGGTGCGATCCCGCCCGCCATCGGCTGGGTTTGCGCAGGCGGCGCGCTCAACGGTCCCATCCTTTCGCTTTCGTTTTTTCTGCTGATGTGGCAAGTGCCACACTTTTGGCTTCTGGCCTTGCGGGTGAGCCACGACTACGAGCAGGCCCACTTCCCCACGTTTGTTCGCGCCCTGGGCGCTGGCTCTTTGGCGCGCGTAACCTTCATGTGGATTGCGGGCGCTGCCGCCTCGGCTCTGCTCTTGCCCATTTTTGGCCTGTCAAACTCGCCCTTCTTGGGCCTGGGTCTGGCGGCCGCCGGTGCTTGGCTGATCTTCGTCGCCTGGCGCGCCCTGCGCGCCCCTGGCAACCAGGGCTTTCGCCGGGCTTTTCTCGCCATCAACTACTACGCCGTGATGGTCATGGGCGCCGTGATGCTAGACGCGGTGCTGGGGCGTTGATCCGCGCGACAGCCGTTGACTCCTACTGAGTCATGGGCTGGTCATTGGCGTCGCAGGTATAGAAATTAGTGAACTGGGGATCGACCTTCTTCATGCCCTCGTTGCCGCCTATCTTCTCTGTCCATGCGCAGGCTGGCATGCAGCAGTCCTGCATCGTAGTGGTGTGGTAACCGCTGAGAAATCCGGCGGCTTTGGCCTGATCCACGGTCGTGACGTTGGCGTCGACCTTGGCCAGCCCAGCTTCGGCGGCCAGCTTGCACCCGGTGACCCGCGTCAGATTGTCCGGGCACGCCACCCGCTTGGCATAGACCGCCCAGTTCTGATGGTAAAGCGTACCCACCTGGTTGCTGTCGATGCAGGAATTGATTGTGGTCGAGGCGAGGTCGGGCGACTTGCTGGACTTCACTTGATTGCACAAGCCCGCAATCTTCGTCTGGCACGCTGCCGAGTTGATGCCGTCGGCGTTGGTGATCTTCTGGTCGCCCGAGCGGCACTCGTCGTAGCTGCGGAACTTCACCCCGCCATTGCCAGGCTGACCGTCTGACGGATAGGCGTCGTAAAGCGCGTATCCTGCTGAACTCTGGATGGTTCCGTTCATGCACGCATTGAAGGCCCCGAACCCGCCGGCGCCCATGTAGATATCGAAACTGTCGGTAGTCGCGCCAATGTTGAAGGTCTGAACGATGAGCGGCTTGGGCGCAGGGGCTTGGTTATTCTGGCTGCCCCCTTCATTGAAGGGTTGATCGAAGATCAATTGGTAGCACTCGCAGCAAGGCTGATTGCCGGTCATGCCCTGGTCGATGCCGCCGGTATTGGTGTCGTGTCCGACGGCTGCATACAAGAATGGCGGTGCGCTCGCGTCCCAGCCGTTCGCCGCGCCGTCGTCCTTCGCAGCCTGCAACATGGCCGGGCTGAACAGCATGTAGCGCGAACAGGCGAAGCCCACCTTGCCATCCTTGCTCGGGGCATTTTCACAGGCGTTGCGCGGCTGGCACACGCCCCCACACTGGGTCGTCGCATCTCCTGATTTGCAGTTCGAATAGAAGTACTGGTTCTGGCACTGATTGGGCGGATTGACCTTGTAAACAACCGGGCACGCCGGACACGACCCGCCGCAGTCGACTCCGGTTTCACCGGGATCTTGTACGCCATTGGCGCAAAGCGCGACCGTGGTCGCAGTTCCCGAAGATCCGCCCGAACTCGTCACGCCGCCGGTGCTGACCGAGCCGCCGCTGGCCGACGACGTTCCGCCAGTCCCAGAACTTGCGTTCGCGCTGCCGCCGCCGCTGCTCGTCGTGATTCCGCCAGAATCACCCGTGGTCCCGCCGGTCGTGGTGCCACCGGTGCTGCCAGTCGTGCCGCCACTGCTCGTCGCGATTCCGCCGGTGCTGCCAGTCGTAGCGCCGCCACTGCTTGTCGTGGTGTCGCCTTTAACACCGCCGGTTGATCCGGGTCCGGAACCGCCCACAGGTGCCGACTTGCCCCCCGACGAGGAATTGCCGCCCGAGCCCGCTCCGGGCGCCGTTGGCTTGCAGGAGCAACTCCACACAACGACACCGCACAAGATGAGTTTCGACCAAGCTGTGTTTCGCATGTTCCGTTTAGCTTATCCCAGGACGAGCCATCACGTCACGGACCGATGCACGCGCACAAGGAGCGTGGAAAGAATCCAGGCGTTCAGTCGCACGCCGGTCGCCGAGGTGACGAACCGGCCTTCCGCGATCACCGACGCGGCGGCTGCGCGTGCTGCGCAGGCGTTTGGGGAAGTGCCCGGCTCATGGGTGGGAGCCGCTCGGTTCTCCTTGAGCCGAGTTCTTCACCGATTCTCCGCGGTCAGCAGAAGGGGACAGTTTCTGGCCGGCGTCCACGTTCAGCCGGCGCCAGTTTTCTCGTCCTCCGGGGCACCCATGTCCGCGTCAGTGTCTGCGACGAGTGCCTCGATGACGGCCTGAATCTCGTCCAGATGATCAGCGTCCGTGACGTTGATCGCAATGCATGGCCGACCGTAGTACTTCTGCACGCTTGGGGACAGCGGTGTGAGTGAATAGCTAGAGCTTGTCGGGAAATTCGGAAGCCTGATCGCGCTGGCTGGCCATCCGTGCTGGTGCGGCTGTGGCCAGCTTCCGATTTCCGCTGGGAGAGGCGCCCCGGTCCGCTCGCCCCGCTCATGCCGCGAGGGCAATTCCCCTCTTTCCCGCGGCGCCCCGAAGCAGCTTGGTGAGGTTGAGGCCA
>Ga0265330_10000193_pt1 | contig 47268 bp, 32 predicted proteins | sample 41919metaG_FD_202083 | JGI IMG/M metagenome (GOLD analysis project Ga0265330, IMG submission 202083) | Rhizosphere microbial communities from Carex aquatilis grown in University of Washington, Seatle, WA, United States - 4-19-19 metaG | ecosystem: Host-associated > Plants > Roots > Rhizosphere...
GCGAGCATTTCAGACCGGAGTTCCTGAATCGCGTGGACGATATCGTGATCTACCGCTCGCTGGGGAAAGCACAGTTGAGCAAAATTCTCGATCTGCGCCTGAACGAAGTTCGCAAGCTGCTTGAAGACCGTGCGATCTCGCTCGAGTTGACCGAACCGGCGCGGCAATTGATTCTCGCTTCAGGCTCCGATGCCGCTTACGGGGCGCGACCGCTCAAGCGCGCGCTGCAGCGCATGGTGCAGGATCCGCTCGCCATCAAGATCCTCGATGGCGAAGTGCTTCACGGCGCGCACGTGCGCATCGACGTCGACCGCAAGTCGAATCAGCTCGTCTTCGAGCCGATGAGTCGCGAGGCAATGGCGTAAAACCCCTTCACCGCGCCTTGCGCCCAACCATGAATGGAAAGCAGGCTCCACTTGGGCGGAGCCTGCTTTGTTGTGCAGGAAATGGCCGGTCTCGTTCAGAACAGCGCCCAAAATTAATTTCTCTATCTTTTCGAGGTTAAGGCCTTTAGAGTGAGCCACTTATACTTCGAATGAGTTGCCGCAACCCCTTGAAAACAAACAGGATAGAATGCAAAATATCTGGAATCAATCACTTAGAGCGCCAATTTTGGGGCTTCACGCCGGTTCCGGCACGGAGCCTGGATCCAAAAGAGAACGGGTGGCTCGCAAAGTGCTGAAGCCGCCCGCAGTTTTCTCGGGAGTGTTCGCACCTTTTTGGACCTTGAGATAAGGTTAGCGAAACCCGCGAAATTATCGGCAAACTTGTCAAAGTTTATATTTCGTTTGAATTGAGGGAGATGGGTGCATCAAGTTCCCAAGTGTCTCTTGACAACATGGTTCTGCACTCATCGATCGGCTTCTATGGTTGCAGTTCGTTCGGAGTGTACACTCCGCCTTTCACCAAGAGATTGAGAATGTCTCTCGTTCTAGTGTGGCAAGGTTCCATCTTCATATATGTGAAGTTATCGTGCTCGGAGTCGATCACGGGGATCGCTTCTTTCGGCCCCGAGATCTGGTTCAGCATGGTCCAGACGCCTGCCGGAGGCGAGACGGTATCGATGAACCCAAAGCCTGCCATCACCGGCGCCTTGATGCGCGAGGCAAAGTTCACGGTGTCAAAGTAGAGAGCGGTCTTCATCGCGTCGGGATTTTCCGAGGGCCAATAGGGATAGCCGGCTTTACGCCCATGCAGGTCTCCATTGGTATCTGCGCCGGCCGGCACGCAGACCAACACATCGGTCACCTTGTCAGGCCGCAACCCTGCAAGCACGATGCTTTGCTGGCCGCCCATACTGCCGCCAGTGAGCACGACCGTTTTGCCGTCCCAGTCGGACCGCGTCGCCAGATAATCGAGCACGCGCGAATCGCGCAGATACATATCAAGGAAATAGGACTTTTCACGATCGGTATTTCCCACGGCGTTATAGTTCGTGGGAATGCCGCCCGATGGATCTGAAGGCAGCTTGTCGTGCGAGTCGACATTGAGTACGAGCCAGCCTTCGGCGGCATGCTCGGCGTCGGCGTGCGCGTTGAGTGCGTAAACGCCGGCATATTGCAGCATGATCAGCGCGGGGAACTTGCCATCTGCGGCGGGCCGCGCCACGTAGCCATGGGCTTTTGAACCAAGCGCATCAAGCGCGAAGATGCTCAACTCCACACCCGGCACGTCAGTCGGGACCGAAGTCAGCATTGCATCGATGGGAATCTTGGCCTGGAGAGCCAGCTTGCCGTCCCAGAACGCATCGAAGTCGGCCGGCCGGGGAGCTGAGAGCGGAATCTCAGACGGCGCCACCGCCGCGCCAACTGCATAAAGTCCGTTGTTCCGACCCGTGTTGCCGCCGATCCAGTGAGGCGGCTGAGGCGAGTTGGCCGAGTTCGGAGCTGCGGAGCCGGACTGAGCCGCCGCTGTGGATGCAGCATCCTGTGGCGGGCTGTTCGGGCTGGCACTCGCGGAACCTGGCTGGCCCGCGCCCGCAACTGGAGCGCTCGGCGCTGCCGCCAAAACAGCGTACGGCTCAATCGCGACATAAATCATCTCGGGCTGGTCGCCGGCGATCTCGATCGCGTCCTTACCCGAGGAAAGATCGAGCTTTCCTTCCTTGAGCACAACTGCGTTGTTTCTGCGAATTGTCCATTTGTAGGCATATGCCGGAGTTTCCGGGCCCGGTGTTACCGTCCAGCCAACCGTTTCACCGATCTTGTAAATGCCGTTCGTGTGGTAGGGCGTGAAGGTGAGTTGCTGCGGGATCGGAGCCGGCTGAGCAACCGCCAGCCAACAAACCAACAGGACAGAGCAGAAAGAAAAAACTCGGACGCGCATCATGGGATTCACGCGTCGATGATACAGGACGTCAGCCATCCTACTGCCTCAACTCCACCAGTGTTGCGCCCTGCCCGCCCTCGTTTTGCGGAGCTTCTTGGATCCCGGCCACATGCGGATGGCCTTTCAGGAATTCGCGCACTCCTCGGCGAAGAACTCCGGCGCCATGGCCATGGATCACGCGCACCCGCGGAAGTCCCGCGAGAAAAGCGTGGTCGAGATATTTCTCGAGCTCATCGGTCGCTTCATCTACCGTGCGGCCGATGAGATTGATCTCCGCGCGCAGCCCATCGGTGTTCGCACTCGTGACAGTAACGTGCACACCTTTCTGGCGGCGCGCAGCGCCCAATGGGTCCGCCTTCTCCCGCCCCTGCTCTCCTCCAGGGCCTGAAGGGTCGGAGCACTCGTCACGTTTCACGCGCATCTTGATGGGACCGAGCGCCACTTCGAAAAGGTCCCTCTCTATCTCGCGCTGCACCACGGCAACTTTGCCCATCGATTTCAGGAAAACCTTGTCGCCCGGCGCGATGTGGCGCAGCAGATGCGGCTGCGCGTTTACGTCGCCCTGGTCCGCGCCCGTCTTATGCGCTACAACAGCCTGGTTGAAACTCTCCTGAAACTCGCGGCGCAGGCGGGTGATGCGGCGCTCAGCTTCCTTCGAGAGCTTCTGCTGAGATGCACGGTCTTCCACCGCACGCGCGTTCTCGCGCATCTGGAATTCGAAGTCCTTGAGCAGCGAGGCCAGCTTGGCCTCAAGCTCGCGCACGCGGTTGCGCACCTCGACATCGCCCTCGCGCTCGAGCCGTTTCCGTTCCACGTTGAGCGCGTATTGTTGCTCGCGAGTCTTTTTTTTGTCTTGGTCGAGTTCCGCCAATTCGGAATGGAGCTTGTCGAGGAAGCGTGCGATGTCGGCCTGCTGCGATCCCAGCCTATCGCGAGCAGCGGCAATGATTTCGGCATTCAATCCCAGCCGCTCCGCGGTTTGAATTCCAGCCGACGCACCCGGCACTCCAAGACGAAGCTGATAGTTGGGAACCAGCGTCCGTTCATCCACGCCGGCTGCGGCGTTGCGCACTCCGGGCGTGTTCGCTGCGTAGACCTTGAGCGAGGTGTGATGCGTCGAAATTAGTGACCATGCTCCAGCCTTGAGAAAATGGTGCGCCACTGCGACGGCGAGGGCCGCACCTTCTTCGGGATCGGTCGAAGAACCCAATTCGTCAAGCAGTACGAGTGAGCGCGCATCGGCGAGCCGCGAGAGGCGGTCAAGATTCACGATGTGCGCCGAGAATGTTGACAGCGCTGCCTCAATCGATTGCGCGTCGCCAATGTCGGCCAGGAACGCCGTGAACACGGGAAAGCTGGCGCGCTCGGCCGGAACCGGTATACCCGCCTGCGCCATCATCGCCAAAAGTGCTGCCGTCTTCAACGCCACCGTTTTGCCGCCGGTATTCGGGCCGCTGATAATCAACTGGCGCTCGTCCGAGGTCAGCTCCAGATTCAGAGGGACAGTCTCTCCGCCGCTCGCCCGCAGGCGCTTTTCGAGCAGCGGATGGCGGCCCTGTTCAATCGACAGCAAGTCAGGTCCAAAAGTTGGAACGACGGAGTTGAACTCGCGGGCAAAGCGCGCACGCGCCAGCAGGCTATCAACCAAAGCCAGCACCCGTGCGCCTTCGACCAGACTGAGCGCGTAGCCGGCCACCTGGCGTGTGAGCGCGACAAAGATGCGGTGAATCTCCGCTTGTTCTTCTTCGATGAGCCGCACCAGTTCGTTGTTCTGCTCGATGGTCTCGAGAGGCTCCACATAGACGGTCTGGCCTGAGGAACTCGCGCCATGAATCACGCCCGTAATGCGGCGCTTGAGCTCGGCTCGCACCGGAATCACAAAGCGCTCGCCGCGAATCGTGATCACGTCGTCCTGTGTAGCGTTTTCCGCCGACAACCTGCGCAGTGCCGCGCGCAGGCTCTCCTCAATCACTCTCTGCTGCCGCTCTTGCTCGCGGCGGATGCGGCTCAGTTCCGGCGAAGCGTCGTCTGCCAAAGAGCCATCGGGTTGAATTTTGCGCTCGATGGATTCGGCAAGCGGCCGCAAGCTTGTAGTGAGCAATGCCGACAACTCCGACAGCCCCGGCAACTTGCCGGCAAGCCTCGCCGGCGGCTCGCGCAGGAGAGACTGCCACGAGGCTACGTCGTTCGCCAGCCGGGCAATGCTTTGCAACTCGGCCGCTTCGAGCGCCGCGCCTGCGATCTGCGCCTTCGCAGCTAACTGCGTTGGATCGAACAAACCGCCGAGCGCGATGGAGATCTGCTCTTCGAGGAGCAGCCTTACTTCCGCGGCCAGCAGGTGTTGCCGCGCAATCCACTTCTCGTCGGTTGAAGGATGGAAAGCAAGAATTGCCGCGCGGCCGACTGGCGATGCGGCGAACCCTGCCACCAGCATCAAGAGCGGCTGCCACTCAAGCGCCACCAAGTCGGCGTGCTCCACCGGAGACGGAATGGGATCGAGCAGCGGCATCTTCAGGAATTATGGTAGCGTCCCGGGGCTGGCGGTTGTACGGGCTGCCCGATCCGAAGAGCGTTCTCGGGATGCATCGTCGACGCGGCCGATTATGAGCTCGTGGTCGACTTTGGCGTCGCGGCAGGAGCGGCGGGCGTTGAAGGCGTGGTAGCAGCGCTGCTGCTCTTGTCTGCGGACCCCTTGGTTTCGGATTGAGTGTCCGATTTTGTCTGTTTTTTTGAATCCGACTTCGCGTCCGCGTTGCTTTCAGCTTTCGAATCGGAATCGCTGGTGGACGAGCTCCCCTTTGCTGCGTAGTCGTTCACATACCAACCGGCACCTTTGAAGCTTAGCCCGGGCGCGGTAAGAATCCGCTCCAGAGCTCCGCCGCATTCAGGACAGACCTTTTCCGGCTCGGATTTGAAGTGCTGGATTTTCTCGAATCGATGGCCACACTGGGTGCAGCGATATGGATACAACGGCAAGTGCTCTGACCCCTCGGCAGGAAATGCTCCACTGTGACCATTGTATCGGGAGGGCGGCTCATTCGAGTGAACTCGCCGCCCTTGACGCATGCCGGAGGTAACGACTCAACCGGCTCTCAATGAACCTGAATAGGCACAGATGCGCTTACATTTTCCCAAGCAAGCGTAAGTGTGCCCTTGCCGCCGCCGTTATCGGTAATCGTGTAGGTAAGGTCCTCAACCATCGAAGGCGGCGCTGCCATCGTCATCGCCGTCTTGCCCAGATCCTGGCTCACGTCGTGGGCCAGTCCCCACTCGCCGGTCTTCTTGTTCACGATCAGCAGCCAGTGCGCTGGATCGCTGATGTCGACAAAGAGCGTGTATGTACCAGCCGGAACGCTCAGGTCGCCGATGGTCAGGTCCGCGTCGGTTTTCAGCGTGGTCGCGGCATTCGCTCCCCCACGCCAAATTGGATACTGAGATCCACCACTCGTGGCAATCAGTCCGTCCTTGGTATAGATTTTGCCCTCGCGGCCTTTGACGCGCGGTGAGCTGTACGCGATCGAAACCGCCTTGCCGCCGATCGTCCCCGAGGCTGTGGCTGGCGGGCTGGCTGGCGCTTGTTGTTGGGCGATCAGAGTTGTTGTGGCGAACAAAAGAGCCGTACAAACCAAAACGTGTTTCATGGCGATACTTTTCCTCCGGGCGGAGCCTTGTTCTTTAGGGACGGCCCCGACGCGATGATTGTCGCACCGCTTGGCTATGTTGCGAAAGCGGCCTGCGTGAAAACCCTGTTATGATGCGCCAAAGGAAGAGGAATGGCGGACGGATCGAGCCACAATTCGGCGGGAGCGCGATTCCGCGCGGCGCTGGCGGCAGAGAAGCCTTTGCAAGTGGCGGGCACCATCAACGCTTACGCTGCAAAGCTCGCCGAAGCCACGGGCTTCCGCGCGATTTATCTTTCTGGCGGAGGCGTGGCCGCGAACTCGCTCGGCGTTCCGGACCTGGGAATCAGCACGATGGAAGATGTGCTGACCGACGTCCGGCGCATCACCGATGCATGCGCCCTGCCGCTGTTGGTTGACATCGATACCGGCTGGGGCGGAGCATTCAACATTGCGCGCACGATCAGACAAATGATCAAGGCGGGCGCGGCTGCCGTCCATATTGAAGACCAGGTCAGCGCGAAACGATGCGGTCACCGTCCAGGCAAAGAGCTGGTCAAAGCAGAAGAGATGGTCGATCGCGTTAAAGCTGCTGTGGACGCGCGCACCGATCGCGACTTCATCATCATGGCGCGGACCGATGCGCTTGCGAGTGAGGGGTTGGCACAAGCGATTGAGCGTGCGCAAGCCTACGTGGCGGCCGGCGCCGAGATGATCTTTGCTGAGGCCGTCACCGAGTTACCTCAGTACACCGCGTTTCGCAAGGCTGCGGGCGTGCCGATTCTGGCCAACATTACTGAATTTGGCAAGACACAGTTGTTTACACGCGACGAGTTGAAAGCTGCTGGCGTTGACATCATCCTTTATTGCTGCGCCGCATACCGCGCAATGAATGCCGCCGCGCTCAAGGTCTACGAAGTGATTCGCGCGGAAGGGACGCAGAAAAGCGTGATCCCGATGATGCAAACTCGCGACGAGCTCTACCGCTATCTCGGCTATCACGCATACGAGCGGAAATTGGATGAACTTTTCGCAAAGGAAAAGAAGTCAGAGTAGACACTTCCCGCATTCATTCGTTAGGTTAATCCTCTCAGGGGTCGAACCATGAGCGTTCAAGAGGCGAGCGCCTTTAAGCCGAAAAAGTCGGTGGCGCTGTCGGGTACGGTCGCAGGTGAGACGGCCATCTGCACCGTCGGACACACCGGCAACGACCTGCACTATCGCGGATACGACATTGCCGACCTGGCCGAGAACTGTGAATTCGCAGAGGTCGCGCACCTGTTAATCCACGGCAAACTTCCGAATGCTTCAGAACTGGCCGCATACAAAACGCGGCTTCTCGGCCTGCGCAGTTTGCCGGCAGAAGTGAAACAAGCGCTCGAGCTCGTGCCAGCACAAACGCATCCGATGGACGTTCTTCGTACCGGAGTTTCCGTGTTGGGCTGCGTGCGGCCTGAAGCCGTGGACCACAACGTCGCGGGCGCACGCGACATCGCCGATGCCCTGCTGGCCTCGCTGGGGTCGATGCTTCTCTATTGGCATCACTTTGCGCGGAACGGCAAGCGAATCGCAGTTGACGCCGACAGCGAGCCCTTGGCGGCACATTTTCTTCACCTGCTGCATGACTCGCCGGCTAGCAAAGGATGGGTTCACGCAATGCAGGTTTCGCTCATTCTCTATGCGGAGCATGAGTTCAACGCGTCCACATTTACAGCGCGTGTCATCGCCGGAACCGGTTCTGACATTTACTCCTGCATCGTGGGCGCCATCGGCGCGCTCAAGGGACCCAAGCACGGCGGCGCAAACGAAGTTGCCCTCGAAATTCAACAACGTTACGCGACAGCCGACGAAGCCGAGGCAGACATTCGCCGCCGCGTGGCCGAGCGCGAGGTCATTATTGGTTTTGGCCATCCTGTGTACACGATCAGCGATCCGCGCAGCAACATCATCAAAGTGCAGGCCCGCAAGTTAGCCGTAGATGCCGACGGCCAGCGCCTTTTCGCGATCGCCGAGCGAATTGAGAGCGCCATGCACGACGCCAAGCGCATGTTTCCAAATCTCGATTGGTACTCGGCTGTCGCCTATCATTTGATGGGCATTCCGACCGACCTGTTTACACCGCTGTTTGTAATCGCGCGAACCGCGGGCTGGTGCGCGCACGTCATCGAGCAGCGGCAGGACGGAAAGATCATTCGGCCGTCGGCCATCTATACTGGGCCGGAGAATCTGAAGTTTGTGCCGATTGGGGCACGGGAATAAGAAAGCAGGAGCCCGCGTGTCGTCGCACACAAACAATGAACGTCCAGCGCCGGACAAGGTCCTCACCGACATCGCCGACTATGCGTTGAATTTCAAGATCGACAGCGATCTGGCCTACACGACCGCGCGTTTTTGTTTGATGGACACGCTTGGCTGCGGTCTCGAGGCGCTAGAGTATCCCGCATGTACCAAGCTGCTCGGACCTGTCGTGCCAGGAACAGTTGTGCCGAATGGCGCGCGCGTTCCCGGTTTGAACTTTCAGCTCGACCCTGTGCAGGCCGCCTTCAATATTGGAGCGATGATTCGCTGGCTCGACTTCAATGACACATGGCTGGCTGCAGAGTGGGGCCATCCGAGCGACAACCTGGGCGGAATCCTGGCTACTGCTGACTGGCTCTCGCGCGCGCCTGCCGCGGGCAGACCTTTGGTTAAGATCCGTGATGTGTTGACAGCCATGATCAAAGCGCACGAGATCCAAGGCTGCATCGCTCTCGAAAACTCCTTCAACAAAGTTGGACTGGATCATGTTGTGCTGGTCAAAGTCGCGTCAACGGCCGTCGTGAGCCAACTGCTCGGACTCAGCCGCGAACAGACCATTAACGCTCTCTCGCTCGCGTGGGTTGATGGCCAGAGCCTGCGCACCTATCGGCATGCGCCGAACACCGGTTCGCGCAAGAGCTGGGCCGCGGGCGACGCGACGAGCCGTGGAGTTCGATTGGCGCTGATGGCTCGCGCGGGCGAGATGGGCTATCCGTCGGCGCTGACGGCGAAAACGTGGGGATTTTACGATGTCTCGTTTCGCGGACAGGAGTTTAAGTTCCAGCGAGCTTATGGTTCTTACGTCATGGAGAACGTGCTGTTCAAGATCAGCTATCCTGCGGAGTTTCACGCGCAGACCGCTGTCGAAGCGGCGATGAAACTGCGCCAAAAGCTTGATCAGCCCGCACCCTCCTCCAAAACCATAAAAAAAATCACAATCCGTACGCACGAGGCCTGCCTGCGCATCATCGACAAAAAGGGCCCTCTCTCGAATCCCGCAGACCGCGACCACTGCATTCAATATATGGTCGCGATCCCTCTGCTCTTCGGCCGCCTCACTGCCGCCGACTACGAAGACGCCGTTGCATCCGATCTGCGCATCGACGCTTTACGCGCCAAAATCGAATGCATCGAAGAGCCGCAGTTCACCGCCGACTATCACGACCCAGACAAGCGCTCCATCGCCAACAGCCTTCGCATCGAGTTGGAAGACGGCACGGTTCTTGAGGAAACCGTCGAGTATCCGATCGGCCATCGCCGCCGCCGCGAAGAAGGAATGCCGCAGCTGATCGACAAGTTCAAGGCCAATCTGCGCCGCCGCTTCAACGACGCGCAGCAGCAGCGGATTCTCGAAGCCTCCCTCACGCCCGCCCGTCTTGACGCGATGCCCGTGAACGAATACGTCGATCTTTTCGTACCCTAGGCATCCGGCCAAAACCTTACGAAGGAAAAAATCGCGGCTTTGCGCTATAGTTGTCCCGCAGCCAAAACCCACCTAGCGGAGACGCTTCAATGCCGGCCTGTGTTCGTCTGTCTTCATCCCTTGCTCTCCTTCTTCTTGCTGGTTGCCTCGGCTTGCTTCCTGCTCAACACCCCGCGAACGCTAACGCTTTTTACCAGCAGTTGCGCGGACTGCTGCCCGGCGGCGAGGTCATCACGGTCAAAGATCTTGTGATTCATCGCGACGCCGCCACCTTCACTTTTTCAAGCGGCAGCTTTGCATTTTACGGGCAGGTCAACGGCAAAATTACGGGTGCTGTATTTATCGGACAGGGCCACCTGCGAATGATCCCGCCCAACGACGAAGAGAGCCGCAATCTCTTCATCCAGATGCATACGGAAGTCGTGAACGAGGACTTCGATCACGCCGTGTTCCGCTTCACCGACTCCACCGCTGACGAGCTGCACAAAGCCTCCGCGAGACAGGGTCAGGCGGACGCCGGCTTCATTCGCGATGCGCAGGAGCTCCAGAGTTTTCTCCGCCATCATGCCGAAGGTTCCGTTACCGGAAATGACGGTACCTATTACTTTAAGAAGTTCTACGGCAACCTCGACCTTCGACTGCTTGAAGACGTTTTGGGCCCTGTTCCTGGCCAATACTTTATGGCCGCAATTCACGGCAGTAAATACCCTCACCTCTTCTTCGTCTACGATCCGCACGGCGTCGAGCAGATCTCGCCGGAGGAAGTCGCCCTGCTCAACTGGGATTCCATGAACGAAACGGAGACCATTCCTTTGGCCTTCCATCGCGCCGCGGAGTACAGCAACGGGACAGCTAACGGGAATGAACACAACGCCGCCTACAAGATTCTTGATGAAGATCTCGATGTCACCATTGAGAAGAGTGGGTTGCTCAGCGATGTGGCAACAGTCAATGTCCGCGCCGAGCAAGATGGTGTCTCCGTTGTTCCGCTCGCCCTTTATCCAACCCTGCGGGTCACCCAGGTCAGCGACGGCAATTCGAGCCCGCTCGATTGGGTTCAGGAAAAGAAAGACGAAGATCCCGATTTCGGCGTAGTGCTCGCCAAGCCGCTGGCAACGGGCGAGACCACGACGTTCAAAGTTACGTATAGCGGCCATGACGTCGTAATGAACGAAGGCAACGGCAACTATTATCCGGTGGCACGTGAAGACTGGTATCCCAATTCCAATCAGGGACTCGGCGACTATGCAAACTATCACATGCTTTTCCACGTGCCCGCGGAATTCCAAATCATCGCCACGGGCACCAAGGTCAGCGAAACCAGATCAGGCAAACTCACCACTTCCGAATGGAAGACCGAAACTCCGCTACCCGTCGTCGGCTTCAGCTTTGGCGACTTCAAGATGAAAGAAGCCAAGCTCAGCTTTCCTTCCGGCGGCGCACTCACGATCGATGCCTATGCCAATACATCGCCACCCACCGAGTTTCAGCAGCTTGCTGAGCAACCTGGCGAAAGCGAGAGTCTCGGCACGCTCGAAACTACACCTATGTTGGCTAACGAACTCAGCCAGGGACAACTGGCCGCACAAATCTACACTGACTACTTTGGCCAACTTCCTTTTTCACACATTGCCCTCACACAGCAATCGGCTTGCGATTACGGCCAAAGCTGGCCCATGCTCGTCTATCTGCCGATCTGCGGATTCTTTGACACCACCCAGCAACATATTCTTGGTCTGAGCGATTTCAGCGCGGGGACGTACTGGAAGGTGGTCACGCCACACGAGGTGGCGCACCAATGGTGGGGTCATACGGTTGGCTTCCGCGGCTATCGCGACCAATGGATGAGCGAGGGCTTCGCCGATGAATCGGCAACCATCTTTCTCCAGGCCACGCGTCCCAAGCTTGATGACTTCCGCGAATTCTGGCGATTGCAGCAACGCACACTCACCCAGAAAAATGAGTTTGGTTTCCGGCCTGTTGACGTAGGTCCGGTCACCATGGGCGTCCGTCTAAGTTCGCCCAAAACCGGCTTCAATGTCTATGAGAACCTTGTTTATCCCAAGGGTGCTTTTATCCTGCACATGATTCGCATGATGATGTGGTCCCCTAAAGATGGCGACGCGCGATTCAAGGCCACCATGCACGATTTCGTCAGCACATATAGCCTGCAGGCCGCCACCACTGAAGATTTCAAGGCCATCGTCGAAAAACACATGGCTCCGCAGATGGATCTCGAGGGCAACCATCGCATGGATTGGTTTTTCCGAGAGTACGTCTACGGCACCGACCTGCCCAACTATCAATTCCAGGGTACGGCCACGCCGCAAGGCGACGGCTGGAGCCTGCACATCATCCTCGCAGAGTCCGGCGTGCCTGAAACCTTTCGGATGATGGTTCCTATCTATGTCGAACTGGTCGATGGCCGCGTCATGCGACTTGGCGATATTAATATCCACGGCGAACACACCGTCGATCAGACTCTTCAATTACCCAAGCTCCCCGCAGGCATCAAGAACGTGTCCATCAACAACTACTACGATGTGCTGTGCACCGATAATTAGCACATCTCTGGGGCGCCTCCGCCGCCGCTTCAGCGAGCCGCAGCAGAAGCGGATTCTTGATGTCTCGCTCGACGATGATCGACTGGAAAGAATGGCCGTGAATGAGTACGTCGATCTTCACGTGCCGCAAGATTGATGGAAGAATGCTCGCTTGTTTGTTTCTTCCGAATTGCCCGAAACAACCAGCCGAAAAATCGAAGAACTTAAGAGCAGAGCTGTGAGACTGTGAAACTGTGGCTGCAAGTCATTGATTCGGGACGCTCCACAGTTTCACAGTTTCACAGTGCCACAAAACGGCATGGGGGGTGGGGTGCGGAAGCACGGGGGGTGGGGGAAAAAGCAGGGACCAGGGAACGAAGGAAGTGCGGGCGAGGACGCCCGCACGACAGCCGGCGGGGACGCCGGCGTTACAAGCGAGCGAGGGCGCGAGGGACGGGAGGGGTGATGAAAGACCATTCGGAATCTCGCGGAGAATTGCAAAGTGCACCTCTGGGTGGTCAATGATTCTATTGTGCGCCGATTGGACGTAATTATCGGCAAATGGAAGTGTTGATAATGCAAGGGTTTAGGGACTACGCCTATTGACAAGAATACTCGGTTGGCGCGAGCGGGGATGGTAGGGGACTGATATCCCGCTCGTTTTCGAGGCGGAGTGAAAGAGACGGGTCTGGCGGCGTGCTATCCCAGGTCTCAGAATCGAGACCTAGGGCACCCGGCATGATATGGCGGAATGTTTTTTTGTGCGGTGACGTGGGATGCGAAAAGCAACCGCAGGTCCTTCGACTCGGTCGTCGCGGCGACCTCGCTCAGGATGACATTGCGAGACTCGGGTTCGTGCTACCCCACCCTAGCGAAGCTAGTATCCACCCCACAGACGAGGACCTGTCTGTCGGGACCCCGGAGATGGGGCACCCATTTTTCGTGCTGGGTTGAAACAGGGAGATGAAGGCTTGTGCATTCCCACCCAAAACGCTCGGGCGTTTAGGATGGGGCACCCATTCAATTTGCTCAACCGAAGAAGGTGCTACGGCTTCTACGCTTTCGCCAGCACCGGTTTTCCGAGCTTCTCGGCCATGATCTCGTGGGCATGTGCGAAGAACTCGTCCCTGGAGATTTTGTTTGCGTCGAGGTCGGCGAGGATTGCCTTCTGCGCCTGGTATTCGCGATTGACCACGCCGGCCTTCGATTGCAGCATCCGCCAGGCTTTGCGGCGCTCGACGCAGAACATGACCAACTGGCGCGAGAGCGCATAGTAGACCGTTTTGCCGTCCTGGTCGAATGAAATATACACGCCGAAGTCGGGAATGAAGCTGCGGTGCTCCGGCAACAGGTAGTAGCGATAGACAACGTCCTGCTGCGTGATGCGGACCAGCATGTTGTCGAGCGGAATTTTTCCCTCGATCTGGTCCGGCTTGAGCTTCTTCAAGTGGTTCCGGAAGCGCGCCTCGGTTACGCACCAGTGCGCAACCGTGTAGCGATACGGCTCGTTCGACACCTTGGACTTGGTTTCGTACCAGTCGAGATCGATCGACGGATTGCCCTTGATGTCGAGCGCCTCCTGGTAGGTTTCGCCCATCCGCGGATTGAAGACGAACTCCGGAGCGCCGCGCGAGTCGCGCACGCGCTGCGCCTGGAAGAGCGCCATGTCGTCGGCCACGCCGTGCTCGGGCTGGCAGGTGGTGAAGCATTGCAGGAACATGGTGCCGCGATACTCGAGGCCGTCGAGGATGGCGCGGTAGAGTTTCGGCGCGTTAGCCATTGACACCTGCGCGACAAATGGCGAGCCGTGGCCGGCAAGGAACGTCTCGGCCACCGTCTTCTTCTCGGTGTTCTTGCCCTGCGTAGCCGAGCCGAAGACGTTCATGTCGTTGCCGCCGAGCATCGGCGTCGAATCGCTGTTCTGACCGCCTGTGTTCGAGTAGACCTGCGTGTCGAGCATCAGTACCTTGACGTTGGGCCGATTCTGCAGCATTACTTTTGAGGTGTTCTGGTATCCGATGTCGCCAATGCCGCCGTCGCCACCGACGACCCAGACCTTGGGCAGCTCGACGATCTCCTGGTCGGTCATGAGCGCATCAGTAAAGTGCGTCAGGTGGTAATACTCTTCGGGGCTGAACCACTTCGCTTCAGACCCCACGGACAAGTTGTTATCCGCGGGAGATCCCACTTCGCGCGTGAGCAAGATATCGGCCAGGCGCTCGGGAATGACGGAGCGGCGCGAGTGGTCGACGATGAAGCTTTCGCCCATAAGCCAGCCCACCGTCACGCCATCCTGGAAGAGCGAGTTCATCCACGGATAGGGATGCGGATTGTTCGGCGCTGTCGATCCGTAAACCGTGTTGCAGCCGGTGTGCGCAGCCATTGCCATCACGCTCATTCCGTTAGCCAGGCGCCCGTCGACGGGCTGGAGATTCTTGTGATTGAAGGCCTCAGTGAGTAAGACAGCCGCAATGGCCTCGGCCAACTGCGCGTCGGTGATCTCGCCGTGCTCCGCTTCGTACGCCTCAATGCGGGTCTTGGTGTCTGTGGTGTCTTCGCCGCCCAGGCCCATTACGAGGTGTGCAATGCCTTGCCGCAGTCGTGTGTAATCCTCCGGGCAGCTCGCTTTGATCGCTGCCAACTTTGCCGCGCCGGTTTTCTCCAGTTCGCCGGCCTTGGCAATAAACCGGTCGCTCTTGGCGTGGTAAACCGGCCGCATGTAGGCCTCGGTGACTGCAGCAATCGAGCGCAGCACACTCTTTTCGCCGCAGCCGGCGCAGGCGCCATCCCCTGAAACCAGAGCATCGTAGTTGGTCCGCACCATCAGCATGTTGCGCAACGTGGCAGTCTTCGAGTCCGCCGGATTAGCGCCGTTATAGAGTCCGAGGAACCTTTGCGCGGTGTCGGGCAGCAGGTTCAGGAAGGCCGTGCCGGTTTCGTGCTCGGCGTTCACTTCTTCTGTCTCCTGCACCATCTTCAGCGCCATGTGGTCGCCGCAGGCCGTAACGCAGGCGGCGCAGCCTTTGCACAGGTCGCTCACGAAGATCGAGAAGATTCCACCCGAGCCGGGCGTCTTGCGCTCCGGCGACGAGAAGATGGCGTTCACCTTCTGGTAAGCCATCGGCACCTTGTCGACAATCGCGAAAAATTGCGATTTGGCTTCAGCGGAGAAGCCGTTAACCGACTCCGTGACTTCGCGAATGATGGTCGGAAGCGGTGTGCCGGTCTTGATCTCGGCTAACATGCGCTGACGCGTGAGCTTGTCAATCTCCGGCAGCTTGTCGAGCATCTTTCTCCGCTCGACTGGGTCGGCGACGTAACGGGTGACCGCGGTTCCAAGAAGCGTGGTGAGGTCCTGCGAGCAATTGGGGAGGGCTGTATCCGGGCAAACCGAGATGCACTCCATGCACTGAGTGCAATTCTCCGCAATGTAGAGCGGCGTCTCGCGCCGGGCAACGTATTTTGAAGCGGTGTCGCCCGTGCCCGCGGCGATCACACCCATGGCGGAAAGCGGCGTTGCCGGCTGGTTGTAACCGAAGTGCGAGCGGAACTCCGCGTCGAAAACATTGATTTGAGATATCGGCGTGCGCGGCGATTGTCCCTGTGGAGGCGCTGTGCTGCGGCGCATTCCAGGCACCGAGCTCGCCGTCGCCTCAACAAATGCCGGCGCCTGCGCGAGAATCGGCAGCAACGCCTGGCCGCGGAGGCTGGAGTGATCGGCCGCGGCGACGTCGCCGATGGCGATCTCTTTCACCCGCTCGAAGCCCTGGATCATGACTTCCATGTTTGACTGCACAACCGCATCGCCGAGCTTGCCAAACTTCTTCACGTACTGCTTCAACACGACGTCGCGGAACTGTTCCTGCGTGATGCCAAACTCCTCGAGCATGGGGCTGACTGCAAAAAATGCCCCTAGGAACGCGTTGCCCTGCATGCGCAGTTGAAGGTCGGCGCGGTCTGTGGCCTTGCGCGCGATTTCGAATCCGGGCAGAGTGAATACGCGAATCTTTTTCTGGATGATCTGCTGGCGCGCCCAGATGGGCAGATTCTTCCAAGCATGCTCGCCGTCAACATCCGACTCCCACACCAGGCTGCCGCCCTCCTGCATGCCGTCGAGCGGATTGGTGTGCGTGAATGCCTTCGGATCGCAACAGAGAACAACGGTCACGTGGCGCAAATCGCAGTTGACGCGAATACGGTCCTTGGCAGCGACCATGAAGTAGCTGGTTGGCGCGCCCTTCTTCTCGGAACCATATTTCGGATTGGCGCTGACGTGGATCACTTCCTTGGGATTGCCGAGATCGTCCTTCAATCCGTCGCGCTCAAAGAGAAGATCATTCAGGTCGCCAAGAATGGCGCCCAAATTCTTGCCCGTAGTAATGGCGCCCCATCCGCCGATGGAGTGGAAACGCACGGCCACCGCGCCGGCGGGAAGCAGCGAAGGCGTCTCGTCGGCGACGACCGAGTAAGGGTGGTCGATACCGAGGACGATAAAGTTGACGTCGTCGGCTGCAGTCTTGCCGTCTTTGCGAGCGCGGCCGGCAGTTGCAAACTCGAAGGCCCCAATGATGTGCTCGGGGCGAAAATCGCGCGAGCCGAGGCCGTAGCTGCCGCCAATGAAGCGCGGGACTTCAGCGAGGGTGATCGACGGCAGACCTTCGGTGCCTTGCAATGCCTTCGAGAACGCGGTACGGATGTCGCGGCCCAGCGGATTGTCGCCGGAAAGCGCTTCGTCGGTGCGCTCCAGGATGATCACGTTCTTCTTGCCTTTGAGCGCCGCAACGAGAGCGGCCTCGGGGAATGGGCGAATCACATTGACGTGGACGGAGCCAACGCTCGAATTGCGAGTCTGGCGCAGGTAGTCGACCGCAGCCTCGATGTTTTCGGCGGCGGAACCGAGTGAGACGAACACTGTGTCTGCGTCGTTGGTTTTGTATTCAGTGACCAGACCGTAGCGACGGCCGGTCAACTCGCCAAAGTCCTTGTACGCGTCTTCAAGGAACCCAAGAATCGGCTCGGCAAAGTTGTTGCGCCGCGCCACGATGCCCTGCATGTAGTGTTCCTGGTTCTGCACCGGCCCGAGGAGGATGGGGTTGGTGAGATCCATCATCTTGGGAACGCGGCGGCGCGTGGGCCCAAACAGAACGCGCTGCGCCTCGGTGGGACAGTCGATCACATCGTCCGGCGCGCCGAGATACTCGCGGATCAGCTCCGACTCATGCTTGTAGAACGTGCGCTCCAGGTGCGTCGTTAGGAAGCCGTCCATGATGTTCATGCCCGGCGTGAGCGAGAGTTCGGTGACGCGCCGCAAAATCAGGGCCTGATCGGCGGCCTGCTGCGCATCCTTGCCGAAGAGCATGATCCATCCGGTGTCGAGCGCTCCATAAATATCATCGTGGCCGCAATGGACATTGAGGGCGTGCTTGGTGAGCGCGCGCGCGCCAACCTCCAGCACCATGGTGGAGGCTTTGCCAGGCGCGTGGTAGTACTGCTCCACGCCATAGACCACTCCTTGCCCCGATGTGAAGTTGACCACTCGCTTGCCGCAGACCGAGTGCGCAATGGCTCCGCCCTGGGCCGCGTGCTCGCCCTCGGCCTCAATCGCGATGGTGTTGCTGCCAAACACGTTCAGTTTGCCCTCTGCGTATGCCTGCTGAAAGAGCTCGCCGCCTTCAGTAGAAGGCGTGATCGGGTAGAACACTCCGGCGTCTGCGATGCGCGTCTCTGTGTGGTAGCTGACGAGCTGATTTCCGTTGGCGGTAACGCGAATGCCTGGGTAGCGAGCTTTCATAGATCCCTCACCTTGAATCCTGGTTTTTGAATCCTGGTTCAATCTTTTCAGTTCAATCTTTTCAGTTTGCGGCGCGTGCGCTGGAGTGCGCGGGGAGCGAGCCTGCCGCGCCTGTGGCCTGCCCCGTTCGGAGCCAGTATGATCGCCGCGTTCGTTGCGGCAACCGAGTCATAGACCATGCGTCAGGAAGCCTCGTCAAAAACCTGTGTCAATTGTCGAGCAAGTCGAGCGGCCGGAGTGGCAAAAGGAAGCCTAAGGGGAAGGTTACTCCTTCATAGATCGACCCATCATCAGTATGCGCCCGATAAAGAGACGGCATACCGAATTATGATATGAGGCCGCCGACCAGAGCGAGATCAGCCCGGCCGCCTCTCTTCCCGCTGCTCCTGCTGCGCTACCATAAAGACATCATTGAGGTTCGCATGTTTGTTGTGGTCTGGCAGTTTGAGATTGCCGAAGACAAAGTGGCCGGCTTTGAGGCTGCTTATGGGGCTGACGGCACCTGGGCGCAGCTCTTTCGCACCTCTCCCGAATATCTGGGAACCGAACTGCTTCGCGACGCCTACGTTCCGGGAAACTACCTGACCATCGACCGCTGGAGCAGCGAACAGGCCTTTCGCGCCTTCCGCAAAGACCACGACAGGGAGTACGAGGAGCTGGACCGCAAGTGCGACGTCCTCACCGGCAAGGAAACGCGAGTTGGGGCATACACCGTCTGAGGCGGCTCTATTCCAAAATCAGCAGATTCTCGCGGAACTCCGAGCCAGCCAGGTACTTCAATCCCCGATCAAACGTTACGAGGACTCCATTTTCCTTGATCGCCAGCCCGAGCAGGTACGCGTCGGTCACTTGCTGATGGCCGAAAATGCGCGAAGCGAATGGCGCTGTGAGTGGCGCCCAACCGTAGGTCATCGGCCAAAAGCGATAACCGGGCAACTTTGCTAATCGGGCGAGCACCTCGACCGCACGTTTGACGCTTCCTTCAGGAAATCCCGTCGCCGGATTTGCTACGAATCGGATATAGCCTGTTTCCGTCAGTGGGCAGACGACCCACTCATCCTTGCCAATGGAAGCCCGCCAAAGATGAGCCCTCTCGCTGTCCGAGTGCTCATCGTCAGTGAGGGCGATGAGGACATTTACGTCGAGCAGGTATTGCCTACTCAAACTCATCCTCCGAAAACCGCTTGACCATTTCGGGGGTGATTGCTCGCCCCGTTCGAGGAAGCATCGGGAACCCATTTGGCCCGATCTCGATGTCAGGCTCTGGCTTCGGCCCCTCTTGCGCCTTCCTGATTAGCTCGTCAATGGCGGCGCTGAGACTGAGCCCGCGCGACCGCGCATAGTAGGCGGCAAATTCGTGGGTCTCATCGTCGAGTGTGATCGTGGTCCTCATAAGACGATTGTGCATCAATTCCAGGTTTGATGCAATAGCTGCATATTGATGCACATTACAATGTTTGATGTCTTTTTGGCTATTTGATGCTCTCCTGAAGGATTGATGCAGTCTCCCTGCCCTCAATTTGTGCGCTCCGGCACTCATCTATCCTCGTGGCCTACATTTTCTCTCTTTCTTCGCCAATTTTCCTAGTCTTCTCTGTCTCATCCTGCTACAATCCCATCGAAATCCAATGAAGCCACTCGCCGTTTTCTGCCAGGAAAGCATGAAATTTGGCGGGCGTGCACTTTTATTGAGGAGCCCTCCCAATGGCCATCGTCGACGACCGCGCCAAGGCGGTAGAACTTGCCCTAGCACAGATTGAAAAACAGTTCGGGAAGGGGTCGATTGTTCGCCTCGGGTCCCGGGAGGCGCTGCTGCCGATCGCCGTCATTTCAACCGGCTCGATCAGCTTCGATGCGGCGCTCGGGGTGGGTGGCGTCCCGCGCGGCCGGGTAACCGAGGTCTTCGGGCCGGAGTCTTCCGGCAAAACCACCATCACCTTGCAGATCATCGCCGAGGCCCAGCGCGCCGGCGGCCTGGCGGCTTTTGTCGACGCAGAACATGCGCTCGATCCCGGCTACGCAAAGAAGCTCGGCGTTGACGTCGACAACCTTCTCGTCTCACAGCCCGACAGCGGCGAACAGGCACTGGAGATCACCGAAGCACTGGTGCGCTCCGGCGCCATCGATGTGCTGGTGGTCGATTCGGTGGCCGCTCTCGTCCCTAAGGCTGAGCTTGACGGCGAGATGGGCGACTCGCACATGGGCCTGCAGGCGCGGCTCATGTCGCAGGCGCTGCGTAAGCTCACCGGCACGGTTTCAAAGTCCCGCACCGCTCTCATTTTCATTAATCAGATCCGCGAAAAGATCGGCGTCATGTTCGGCAACCCTGAAACCACCACCGGCGGCCGCGCGCTCAAATTCTATTCATCGGTCCGCATCGATATTCGCCGCATTGCTGCCGTCAAGGAAGGCGATACGGTCGTCGGTTCGCGGACCAAGGTAAAGATCGTCAAGAACAAAGTGGCCGCGCCTTTCCGCGAAGCCGAGTTCGACATTCTCTACGGCGAGGGCATCAGCCGCGAGGGCGACGTGCTCGACCTTGCTGTCACGCACAACATCGTAGAAAAGTCAGGCGCATGGTATAGCTTCGGCGGCGAGCGCATCGGCCAGGGACGCGAGAACACCCGCGGCTTCCTCAAGGAGAACAAGGACATCTACGCCAAGATCGATGCGGCGCTGCGCAAGCAGTTGGGCATTGGCGCGGCCAAGGCCGATGTGCCTGAGGCTCCCGCCGGCGGCGCTGCGGAAGCCAAGGAAGTCGTCCGCGGCAAAAAGGGCTGAAGCATTGCAACAGACACCGGCAACATGCGGCCGCCTTCGGGCGGCCGCTTCTGCTTGCGGCACGATCGCAAAACTACAACGTGCCCCAGTACGACGAGCACATGTGAAATGCGTTGAACTCCGGCCCGGTTTCGACGGTGGGAGCTGACCCTGAGAAGAACTGGCGCTTTTGCGCGTTGGCAGCGTACGGGTCCCAGTGAAGTGCAGCCGTTGAATTCGGATTGCCTTTCTTGGCGAACTCGGTCCAGTAGCTGATCATGGCCGCCGAGAGCTGGGCCTGAGGCGTCTCGGGCTGAATTGTCCCTTTGTCGAAAAAGTACTGCACATCGGCGCTATGGTAAGCGCCTAGCGGGAAATCGGTCGTGGGATACGGCGGTGGGGGAATTGGAGCATTTTCGTCGGCGAATTCGTATGCCCAGACTGTGACGTATTTCGCGAGGCTCGACTCAGCGGTTCGCGCGGGACAAACAAAGATGCCATCGGTTGCCGCGGCGGAAAGCAGGAGCTCGGCCTCGGCGGCAGGCGGGTTGGTGGGGTATGGATACTCCGCCTCAACGCTGGAGGCGATTGAGCCGAAGATGGCACCCGTGGCGCCGTCGTAGGCGGCCTGGGTATTGCTGAGCTTGGGATTAAACTCGCCAACGAAGTAACGATATTCGTCGTGGTTATTGCCCGTGATGACGGGCACCTGGTTGAAGTTGCCGGACGCGAAGGCGTCTCCCGGCGTTTGGGTGAGAAGAGTTCCATCGATCACCGGATAGGGCGTGTAGTTGCCCAAAGCCAGGACGATGTTCTTGTAGTTTGCGGCGCGCAGGCACGCCGCGTCGCCGTTGGGGCAGCCTGCGGCGGATGCTGAAGCGGCGCCGGATTGGACAAAGGTTTCATAGCCGGTGGACTCGGCCGTGGCGATGGGGAGAACGAAAGGGCGGTAGTCGGGAGCGAAGCCGGCGTAGGCTCCGCTCTGGGCGATGGCGCGGTCGAAGAGTCCGGCAGCGAGAGGTGAGGCCAACTGGCTGTAGACGCTGAGACCTCCGGCGGATTCGCCAAAGACGGTGATGCGAGTGGGATCGCCACCGAACGCCGCGATGTTGTTCTTGACCCACTGCAGGGCAAACTGCTGGTCCATGAGGCCGTAGTTCGCGGCTTGATGACCCTCGTTATCGAGCGCCTGTTCGGCGAAGAAGCCAAGGAGGCCGAGGCGATAGTTGAAGGTGACAACGATAACGTCTCCGCTGGTGACCATGGGCGTGGGATCGTAGTCAGAGCCAACGCCCTTGTCGAGGCCGCCCCCGTGGATCCAGACCATGACTGCGAGGTTGTGGGGCTTGGTGGAGTTCTTGCCACGCGGGGTATAGACGTTGAGGAAGAGGCAGTTTTCGTTGCCGATAACGACGGTGGTGCTGCCCTGTTCAAGCTGTGGGCACCGGGCGCCGGCAGTAATGGCCTGGAAGATTCCAGACCACGTGCCGTATGGCTGCGTCGGCATCCAGCGAAGCGATCCCACAGGCGCTGCCGCATAGGGAATGCCGAGATACTGGATGGTCGAAGCGCCCACCGTGCCTTGCAGGCTGCCGCTGGTGGTGTTGATCACGGGATCGGTGGAACTTGCCAGTGCGACGGGGACGAGCGCCAAAGCAAAGATGAAACCGCTGGCGATCGTGGCAACTAAACGGAATGGAATGGACTTCAAGTTCACAGATGCTCCTCCCGATTTATGGGAATTTACAAAAGAGCGGATGATCACCGAAGAGGGAAGAAAACAACGAAATGGGGCATTTATTGGGGAAAATCCCAACGAACGAAAGGCCCAAAAGCGAAGGTAATTGACCGGGCGGCGGGCGTCAATCGGGCCTGCAGGCAAGCGAAGATCATCGGCGCGTTGGCGAAGGCCGATGTTCGCAGCGAGTCGCTACCTGTACGCCTGCTCATCGGCCCAGTCGCCAATAACTGGGAGCTTAACGCGCTTGCCATTCCAGGCACCGATCACGCACCAAAGCCAAACGAGGAAGACAAGCGCCGCAACCATGCACAATAGTCCCACCAAAACCCGGGGGCCAAGGAAAGCGGTGAACCGCAGGACAAAGAACAGGATGTATCCAAAGAAAATTACATAGATATTGAATACGAGCGACTGCCACGCGTGGAATCGCACATAGGGCCTCTTGTTGTAGCGCCTGATGGCTAGAAAAAAAACCGCCAGGACGGGAGTGAAGTAGGCGAGTGCGGCGATCGAATTGTCAGAGAGACCGGTTTTGGGGGGATTGGGTTTCATCTTTCCCTTTCGGAACATGGAAAGAGTCATCGGCATGAAGCGGTACAGACTGGCCCGATTTTATGAATCCTCCCATCCGAAGACCGGATCAACAGGAGCGGGCCGACTCTGGAACAGCTACAGACTATATGAAGAGAGGAAGGACCGAAAGCGCGCTCCGGAGACGACTCAATTATCCCACCGTTGCTCAAGCCACCCAGGCATTCGAACCCGAACGCTGTCTTGCTCACGTTGCTTCCGAGTGAAAGTGATTCACCAAAATCCAAATTTATGGAGTCGCGTAGATGGGGAAGTCGAGTCGCCGAGCCACTCACCGTCAACCCTCGAAAGCCCTCCAATCTCCGCAACCCGCTGAAAACACTCCGGAAACAGTTCCTGGCCCGTTCATTTCCGATGCCACCCGCGCACCTACACCCCTGAACTTCTTCACTTTTTTCTCTTTTACTCAGGCTTCGCCGCTCACAGTGTGAGGCGCATCGTCCACAGTCCACGGCTTTCGCGTTCCGCCAATCTGGTCCGGCACTGTGGCCTCTGCCGTAGAATCCACTTGGAGCCACAATGCCAGTCAAAGCTCTCTATCCCGGCACATTCGACCCGCCGACGAACGGCCATGTAGACCTGATCGAGCGCGGATCGAAACTCTTTGACCACCTCACGGTCGCCATTCTCGTTAATCCGGTGAAGAACCCGCTGTTCACCGTTGAAGAGCGGGTGGAGATGCTCGAAGAGGTGACAGGGGCGCTGGGCAACGTTTCGGTCGCCACATTCGACGGGCTGATGGTCGGGTTCGCGCGCGACGTGGGCGCGACTGCAGTGCTGCGCGGCATTCGAGCCATTTCCGACTATGAGCATGAGTTCCAAATGGCGCTGATGAATCGACGCCTCGCTCCGGAGATTGAGACCGTCTTTCTGCAGCCCGCTGGGCGCTATTCGTTCGTCAGCTCGCGCATGGTGAAGGAAGTATTCAGCTTCGGTGGTGACATCAGCGGCCTCGTGCCGCCGAACGTAGTGAAGAAGCTGCGCGCACGGATCAAGAACGGTAACGGCGGTTAACGGCGCGGGGGAACCTCTGCGTTGTTTGTGGCTCTCTCGTCCAACCGCGTCAAGAATCTACATCTCAGCCCAGCGGCGCAGCAGATTGTGATAAACACCAGCCAGCTGCACTCCGGCGGGATTGCCCGGAACATCTTTTGCCAGGCGCTGAATCGCCGTGTCGAGGTCGTATAGCAACGTGCGGTCGCTGTCGGCTCGAATCATGCTCTGAATCCAGAAGAATGACGCGACGCGAGCTCCTCTGGTTACCGGCGCAACGCGATGCAGGCTCGTGGCCGGATAAAGCACCAGGTGGCCGGGAGGAAGCTTGACGCTGTGCAGGCCATAGGTGTCCTCGACCAGCAATTCGCCGCCATCGTATTCGTCGGGACCAGAGAAAAACAGCGTTGCGGAAAGGTCGGTGCGAATCCGCTGCCCGGTAGAAGCGATGGCGCGGATGGCTGTGTCCACATGGGTCCCGAAATGGCCGCCGCCCGTGTAGCGATTGAACATGGGAGGAAAAACCTTGAGAGGAAGAGCGGACGACATGAAGAGCGGCGAGCGGGCAAGACCGGCAAGTACCATCTCTCCGATTTCGCGGGCCACCGGATGGCCCTCTGGCAACTGGAGGTTCTCTTTCACGCTTTGCGCCTGGTAGCCCGCGGTGACTTTGCCATCGACCCATTCCGCCGCGTCGAGAGCTGCACGCGCCCGCGCGACTTCAGTGGCGCTGAGTACATCGGGAATCGTGATTAACACCGGATCAACTCCTTGCAATGCGGATTGCGGATCAAGTGCAGGCCGCACGCGGCGGCCCACTTGCCTGCCGCTATTTGAATCTGAAGTTCACACCGAACAATGCACTTGCCCCGGCTCCCGGAATGAGGTGGCTGGGATGTGGCAGATCAATGTAATACCGGTTAAGAATGTTATTGAAGTTGGCCTGGAGTTCGACGTTCTCAGTCAATGGCCGTTTGAGCATGGCGCTGAACATCCAGTAGCCCGGCACCTGCTTCGTGGCAACGCTGGTGACGACAAATCCTAGACCATTTGGATTGGGAGCAAAACCCGTGGGCACATAAGGGACGGTGGAACTGGCAGATCTGGCGCCCACGTAGTTACCACCGAAGCCGCCGCTCAGCCGTAGCGGAAGGCGATGCGTGACAAAGAGATTGAAAGTTTGGCGGGGCACATTGGCGAGCGGATAGCCCACGGCGGTTGGAAAGAACCTGGAGTAGAGGACGCTGCTATCCAGAAAGGCGTAACCAAGAACAAGGTCCATGCCGTGAGGCATCCGGCCCACAACGCTGAACTGAACGCCTTGCACAAGCTGATTGCCGGCGGCAACGATTTCATTGGAGTTTGTGGGACTCGTCTCGTGCGCGTTGTTTTTTTCCGTGCGGAACCATGCGCCTTCGGTCAATAGGCGCTCATTGAGAAAGCTCCACTTTGCTCCGGCCTCATAAGACTTGTTCTCTTCCGGCGCGACATTTCCGTTGACCAGGCCAACGCTCAGGCTAAGCGATTCAGCGTCGGGATCCCAGCTTGTTCCGTAATCAAAGTACATGCTGCCGCGGGTTGAAGGCTTGAAGACGAGTGCTGCGCGGTAACTTGGCTGCTTATCGAGGCGATGCAGAGCGGGAACCGCCACTGTGACCGTGCCTCCCGACGGTGGAGTGGGCTGGTAGAGACTGTAGCCGGTATCGAAACGATCCCAGCGAATACCCCCGCTCAATTCGAAGAGGCGGCCAAGCTTCGCTGTATCGATGAAGTAGACGCCAACGCTCTTCGATTTGGTGTGAACGATGGATGTGATGTAGCCGGTTCCGGCGAAAGGCTGCGCTTCATTCGGATCCAGGAGCGTGGTATCGGGCACGGTGTTTGCGCCGCTGATCGCGTAGCTGTAGCGGGTGGGGTTTGAGATTTCCTGACCGCCCTCGAAGCCTGCCACGAGATCGTGGCGGATGCCGACAGTTTTGAATCGCGCGGAAACTTCAGTCTGGTCCCACAGGACGCCTTCAACGCTTTTGGTTTGGATCTGATTGCGGTTGACCTGAGTGATTTCGCTTGCCGGAGTCTCCGGCGTGTAGGGACAAGTCTCGGTTGAGTTATAGGCCAATGTGGGCAGGGTCGAGACTACGCCGCCCACGGGCACGCTAATTGATGCGTTCGAACAGATCTGCGGCTCGGTAATTTGCGCCTGTCGAGGATAGTTCGCGGCGCGTGCGATGGTGTGGACGTTGAAGCCGGCAGAAAAATCATGCTCCACGCGCAGGGTCATGATGTCGTCGTTGGTTTTGAGGTAGTTTTCGTCGGGGAATCCAAAGTAGCTGCGCCGGTTGGCCGGCGCCAGCTTGTTGAAGAGCCACGGAACACCGTAGTCAGGCGTGTCGTCTTCAGAGAGATGCTCATAGCTGAGAGTGGCGCTTGTTTTGGCGTTGATTCCGCTGGAGATGGACGGGGCGATTCCAAAGCGGCGAATCTCGGCGGCATCGCGTTCGGCAACACCGGCTTCCTCGGTCATCACATTGGCGCGGAACGCTGTTCCTCCAAGGTGGCTTGAAAGCGGGCTATTGATGTCGGCCGTGAGACGCCGCGTCAGGTCGGTGCCGAACTGCGCTTGCACATCTTCAAATTTCTCGACGCCGGGAGCCTTTGTCTCCTGGTTGACCACGCCGCCGGTCGATCCGCGGCCAAACTGAATGCCCGCCGGACCTTCGAGCACGTCGACCTGCTCGTAGTCGAACGAGTCGCGATAGTAGCTGCCGAAATCGCGAATCCCGTCGAGGAAGATGTCGTTGCGCGCCGTGAAACCTCGGATGGTGAGGTTGTCGCCCTGGGCTCCCGCTTCACCGGCTGCAAGGCTGATGCCGGGCACGTCGCGCAGAGCGTCACGCAAGGTGGACACGCCCTGGTCTTGCATGACGTACTGCGGAACGACACTGACGCTTTGCGGCGTTTCGATAAGCGGCTCGGTGAACTTGGCCATAGTGACCGAGCTGTCGGCCGAAGAGGTAACCGAGACAGTGTCGCTCGCCTGCATGCCAACGATCATGGTGTTTGGGTCCTGCATTCTCGAACTCAGGCCGGTTCCCTCGAGGATGATCCGCAGAGCTTCGTCTTCGCGATAAAGGCCGACAACTCCGGGCGACCGGAATCCGGGCAGCGTTCCAGCAGGCAGCGCGTCCTTTACGGTAAGTCCTGTCGCCTTTTCGTAAGCGGCGATGGCTTCGTCGAGCGGGCCGGCTGGAATGCTGAAGCGCTTGAGCGGCAAAGCAGCGGCTGGAGCGCCGCTTCCTGCGGAGTCAGCCTTCGTCCTGGCGGCAAATGCGGTTCGTGTTCCCCCGATCGCCGCGTACGCAGCCAGCGCACCCATGGCAATCCAGCCGCGCGTGCGACTGAGCTTGCATGCCTGGCCCGGCCTCTTCCTGGCTGATACCTTCCTCTTCTTCTGGTTCATGACCTTCCTTCAGAGAGCTTGCCAACTGACAAAACCAATGCGCGGCCGGCCGTAAGACGAGACATTCTCCTCGCCGCTGGAAGAGCGCGAAGAAACGGCTCAGCGGTTACAGATGGCGTTGTGAATTCGGAATGAAACAGAGGACTGTGCTTGAGCCGGCAGGACGCCAACCCTATAATGCAGACAGTCTGCGGCCTTGCCGGTTGCAGCCCCAGGGTCTTTGCGGTCTCCGCCAAGAGACAATCCGCAGGACCCTGGTTCCTCTCATCCTCATTCGCCAAACAAATGCAAAACCAATGAACTTTTATGCTCTTCAAACTATATACGACAATTTTGGTCGCATATCAACCTCTACGAATTGAAATGTGGGATTATCGGCGCTTGAGAAGTGGAAATGTGGGGTTTTAGCGGCTCGTAAACCCTGTGACGACAGGCGGCTAGACTTTTTTCACGGCAGGTTTGGCGGTCGGCAAGAAATCTGTCAAGATAGGATTGATATGACCGTGACAGCTCCTGCAAAAGTCTTTGCCGACCGCATAGGCCGGATCGAGGTTTCCGCGACCATGGCCGTGGCCGCCGAAGCGGCTAAATTGCGCGCACAAGGCGCGAACCTGGTAGATTTTGGGGCCGGCGAGCCTCACTTTGCCACTCCGCGGCACATCAAGGACGCCGCGATTGCCGCGATTGAGGCCAACTTCACGCGCTACACCGTGGTCCCTGGAATTCCCGACGTGCGCAAGGCGATTGTGGAGCGGCACGCGCGCGACTTTGGGTCGGACTACACGATTGACGAGGCTGTTTTCACGGCTGGGGGCAAGCTGGCGCTGTTTAACACCATCCAGGTGCTGGTAGACCACGGCGATGAGGTGATTTTGCCGGTTCCCTACTGGGTTAGCTTTAAGGACATCATCCAGTATGCGGGCGGGAAAGTTGTCTACCTTGAGACCAGCGAGGCGGAGAGTTTCAGAATTACGGCCGATGCGATTGAGCGGGCGATTACGCCGCGAACCAAGGCGATCATTCTTAATTCGCCGTCGAATCCTGCCGGTTCGGTGGTGTCGGCGGAAGATCTGGAGCGGATCGTCCACCTGGCGCACGATCGCGGTATTTTTCTGCTTTTGGATGAATGCTACGTCTATCTCAACTATGCCGGCAAGCCTGTTTCAGGGGGATCGTTCACCTGGGCAAAGGACCACATCGTCATACTCGGTTCGCTCTCGAAAACCTATTCGATGACCGGCTGGCGAGCGGGATTCGCACTGGCCGAAAAGAAAGTAGCCGCAAACCTGAGCAAGCTTCAATCGCAATCGACCTCGAATGCGACCAGCTTTGTACAAAAAGCGGCGATTGCGGCGTTGACTGGCTCGCAGGAGTGCGTGGCGGAGTTTCGCGCCGAGTTTATCGAACTGCGCGACTATATGCTGGCCGCGCTCGCCAAAATTCCCGGCGTGACCTGCACCAAGCCCGAGGGCGCGTTTTACGTGTACCCGAACATCTCGGCCTATCTGGGCAAGGGCGGCATCCGGACTGCGACGGAACTGGCCACACGGATGCTCCACGAAGCGCATGTTGTGACCGTGCCCGGAGAAGCCTTCGGGACATTCGAGCACGTCCGCATCTCCTATCCGGTAACCCGGGAGAACATCGATGAGGGCACGCGGCGGATGGGCGAATTCCTGACGGGTTTACGGTAGGCAGGTGCAACGCATCAGGGACCGGGTCTGGACATTGATGCGTTCCGCGCGCTTCAAGATCAACCCCAACTAGCTAAAACGAGCGATTCGCGAGAGAGCCGCTGATCGCCGCGGTCTGCCTTGCGTTTGCTGCAGCAGCCCACTCGCTGATTGGATGCATCTTTTGGCATTCGCCACACATGGTTTTAGGAAACTGAGCGCCACAGAGCGGGCACACGGCCATCGATTGGAACGTATCGAAGGGTTGCGTGCATTGCGCGCATTTCCAAAGTGCGCCAACAGGAGGGTGGGCCCCGCAACTGGGGCAGGCGAAGCCCTCACGGCGCGGAAGTTTTTCCAGAAGGATCATGGCCCGTGCGCTCTTGAATCCGCCCCAGCAGTTGAACAGGATGTAGGCGGCAACGAGCAATGACCAGGTGGAGTGCATCCACAGTGCCAAGGCGACCAACCCCGCTGCGCCCACAAATCCGACAATCGTGGCCACATAGAGGCTGCGCGCGCGACCCATCAAGAACCAAAGCAGGGAGCGAAGGATCTGACCGCCATCGAGCGGGTAGATGGGCAGAATGTTGAAGACGAACAGGCCGACGTCGATCAACAGAGCCATCCAAAGGAAGTTATAGGCATTGGGCATCGTCTGCTGCCAGCCTTGAGCGCGGCCGATTATGTAGGCGCCACCGAAAACGGGCAAGAGAGCCACGTTGACCAGCGGACCTGCGGCAAGGCTCCAGAGCGTGGCGCCGGGGCGTTGCGGCGGGTTGACGAATGCGACCCCGCCCAGCGGCCAGAGCATGATGCGGTCGACCGTTCCGCCCACCTGGCGGCAAGCCAGGGCGTGGCCGAACTCGTGCAGAAGGACAATAGCGAACAGCGCCAGGTATTCGAGAGCGCTCCAACCGAGTGAACTGTAGCGACCCTCGCGGCTGCCAATCTCGATGACCGCAATAACAAACCACGACCAGTGCAGGTAGAGATCGATGCCCGCAACGCGGCCGAGATGGATGGAACCCTGACGCAGGAAGGGCATTCCAGATAGATTACGCCAGTTGCTGGGTTGGCGCCGCCTGCATGCCTTGTGTGCGGAGACGCCGCAAGTGGATCAAACGATTTGAAAAATGCCGGAAACGACCGCGCTGGACGAGCGTTTCCCTCAATGTGGCAACTGCACAGGGCACAGCGCCAGCAAATGGGAAATTTATTCGTTCCTCTCTGTGCAAACGTTATCTTTGTCGAGTACGATGGTTGTTCGAATGATAGACCAAATCGACTTTCGACCCGTGATTCTGGCCGGGGGCAGCGGTACACGGTTCTGGCCGCGTTCGCGGCGAGCTCATGCCAAGCAGGTTCTGGCTCTTGACGGCGAGCGCTCAATGATCCAGCAGACCGTGGAGCGGCTCAAACCAATTGCCGGGCTGGACAAGACCTGGATTATTACGAACGAGTATCTGTCTCACGAAATCGCCGACCAGTTGCCGGGCCTCCCCGCTGCGCAGATTGTGCAGGAGCCTGTCGCGCGCAACACAGCGCCGGCGTGCGGCCTGGCCGCCTTTCTCATCGAGCGCGATAATCCCGACGCTGTCTTGGGGGTGTTTCCTTCGGACCACGTGATTGCCGACGAGCCGCGCTTTTTAAAGGCGCTGCAAAAAGGAATCGCAGTGGCCGCGGCCGGCGAGAACATTGTGGTGCTGGGCATTGAGCCCTTCCGCGCCGAAACAGGTTACGGCTACATCGAAACCGGCGATCTGACCAAGGACGACCAGGCGCTGCACGTACGTCGCTTCATCGAAAAACCCAACCAGAACCGAGCCGAAGAGTTTGTGGCTGCGGGAAATTACTACTGGAACTCAGGCATGTTTTTGTGGTCGGCGCGAACGCTGGCTAATGCCGTGCGCGAGCATGTGCCGGAGACGGCTCCGCTGCTTGAGGCCATTGCCGCAGCATGGGGCACACCACAGTTCGACGAGGTCTTCCGCACAGCGTATCCCAAGTGCGAAAACATTTCAGTTGACTACGCCGTGCTGGAGCCGCGATCGGCGAAAGGTGAACATCTTTCACACCTGTATTGCATTCCCGCGGAGTTTAACTGGAACGACCTGGGCTCATGGGCTTCGCTTTACGAGTACCAGGTGGAGACGCGGCTGCGCGGCGACGCCGAAGGCAACGTGGCCGACACTACTGGGCACATCTCCATCGAGGCCAGCGACAATTACATCTTCAGCCCCAAGAAATTTGTCGCGCTGGTCGGCGTGGAGAATCTGGTGATTGTTGACACTGAAGACGCGCTGCTTATCGCGCACCGCGACCACTCGCAGGATGTCGGCAAGATCGTGAAAGAGCTGGGCATTACCGGGCGCAACGAGCTGATCTAGTTTCGATACACATGCCGCGACTCTGCGCGATCACCCTACTCGACCGCTGTACAATTCTTGGGTAACTCAGCGCAGACAAATCGCCTGAGTGGGGTGAATAATGCCCGAAACAATTGATTGGCCGATGCGCGGCAAACGGCAGAGCCCGCGCCTGGCGATTTATCTCCTCCTCGCCATCGTCATCCTGATCTTCGTGGGCGGGCGAACTGCCGTCTCGTATTGGGTTGACTCGCTCTGGTTCGGGTCGCTCGGCTACACAAGCGTCTTTTGGAAGAGCTTTGGTCTCGAATGGGGAACCTTCGCGGTATTCGCGGCGCTGACCTTCTGCATTTTGCTTGCCGCGTTTTTTGCGCTGCGCCGCAGTCATGTGGCCGACCTGCCTGACACGCATACCATCTTTTTTGGCGGCCGGCCGATTGAGTTGCCGATCAAGAAATTTCTGCGCACCGCCGCCGTCGTTGCCGCGCTCGTAATTTCGCTCGTAACCGGCTTCGCCATGGCGGCCCAGTGGCAAACTCTGGCGGTTTACTGGTACGCGCCACACAACTCCGCGAACGCCGACCCCATCTTTGGCCGGCCGCTCGGCTTTTATCTCTTTACGCTTCCAGCCTGGGAAATGATTGCCGGGTGGCTGCTGACACTGGCAGTGATTGTGTGCGTTCTTGCCGTACTCTTTCTCATCGCCGCAGGCGGCGGTCGCGCGCTCGGCGGGCGCTTTGGAGGAGCCGCTTCCCTGCCCTGGCGCGGCGTCTCGATCGCCGCCGGATTTCTGCTTTTTGCGCTGGCAATCCGCGAGTATGTTGGGCGCTTCGATCTGCTCTTCGAGGAACACACGATCTTCGATGGCGTGACCTATGCCGATGCGCACATCACGTTGATCGGCATGCTGTTCATCGCCGTGGCCCTTTTGCTGGGCACGGTGATTACAATCGCGGGCGGAATCATGCAGCCACGGGCACGTTGGCTCCTGGGAGGAATCGCTCCCGCAATCTTCTGTTACGTTGTGGCGGGGCTCGCCGGGTGGTATGTCAGCACGTTCATCGTCAAGCCCAACCAGTTGGACCGCGAGAAGCCCTACATCGCGTATAACATCGCCATGACGCGGCAGGCATACGGCCTCGATGGTTTTGCGCAGCGCGAGTTTCCAGCCGAAACCACGGTCGCCGCAGTCGATCCCGAGCACAATCAGGCCACGCTCGACAATATCCGACTCTGGGATGTGAATGCGCTCCAGGACACGTTGCGCCAGGTGCAGGAGATCCGCACCTACTATGATTTCCCTGACATCGACATTGACCGCTACCAGATCAACGGCTCAATGCGCCAGGTAATGCTCGCAGTGCGCGAGCTTAATGTGGACAAGCTGCCCGAGAGCAGCCGCAACTGGATTAACGACAAGCTCATCTACACCCACGGCTACGGCATCACGATGAACCCGGTGAACGGTTTCTCGTCGGAGGGCCTGCCGGTTCTCTATCTGAGTAATATGCCCGTGCAAAGCACCGTCCCGGGCATACAAGTGACGCGTCCCGAGATCTACTTTGGTGAACTTACCGACACGGACGTCTATGTAAAGACGCATCAGCAGGAATTCAATTACCCGCAGGGTCAGAGCAACAACCTTTCCTCCTATGACGGCACCGGCGGCATCGAGATGGGCGGCTTCCTGCGCCGCGCACTGCTGGCTTTCGATCGCGGCGACCTGACCAAGGTTCCCTTCAGCGACGACATCACGGCCGACAGCCGCCTGCTCATGCGGCGCAATGTGCTATTGCGCGTCTCCACGCTGGCGCCGTTTCTGACCTTCGACCACGATCCGTATATCGCGGTGGGCGCGGACGGCCGTCTCTCCTGGATCGTTGACGCTTTCACTTCTTCCGCGACCTATCCATACTCCGCGCCGGTCAATCTGGAAAACCAGCCCGTCAACTACATTCGCAATAGCGTGAAGGCTGTGGTGGACGCCTACGACGGCACAGTTACCTTCTACGTATTCGACAACGAAGATCCAATTCTTGCCGCGTGGCGAGGAATCTTCCCGGGATTGTTCAAGGATGCTTCGACCATGCCCGCGTGGCTGCGCGCGCATATTCGCTATCCGGAGACGCTTCTGACCAAACAAGCCGAGATGTATGGCCTTTACCACATGACCGATCCCGAAGTGTTCTATAACCGCGAGGACCAGTGGAGCGTGGCCACGCAAACCAGTTCGAGCCAGGGCGACCAAACCTCGCAGGAGATGCACCCGAACTTTGTGCTGATGACGCTGCCTGGGGAATCCGGCGGCCTTGAGTTCGTTGAGATTCTGCCTTTTACTCCTATCAATCGCAACAATCTGATCGGATGGATCGCCGCTCGCAGCGACGGGGCCAATTACGGCAAAGGAGTGGTCTTCGATTTCCCCAAGACGCGCCTCGTGGATGGCCCGCAGCAAATTGAAGCACGCATCGACCAAAACGCGCAGCTCTCCGGCCAGCTCACGCTGTGGAACCAGCAGGGCTCGCATGTGATTCGCGGAAATTTGCTGGTGATTCCGTGCGGACAGGCGCTGCTTTACGCTGAGCCAATCTATCTGCAAGCCGCGCAGAGCCCTATGCCGGAGCTGCGGCTGGTGGTGCTGGCACTCCAGGACAAATTGGCTTATGGACCAACATTTGAGGCCGCATTAAGCTCGCTCTTTGGTTCAGAGGCGCCGACGCTTTCGAACGGCGAGGCGCAGCAAGCCCCGACAGGAAATGGGACGGGGGCCACCGTGCCTGGGGCTACAACACAACCCACTCAGAGCCAGAGTGCGCTGATTAGCCAGGCAAGTCAGGATTTCGCCGATTATCAGCGCCTGACCTCGGAAGGCAAACTGGCCGAGGCCGGGCAGAAACTCGACGACTTGAAAAAAGTGCTGAGTGAGTTGAGCGCGCACGGAAAGTAGCGCCCGTTCTTTCCAGCAACATTCATCGAAATCAGCTGCAACGGAGGTCATGGTCATTCCCATGTTCGCTATGGATCGGCGCAGATTTCTGAAAACCGCGGCGGCAACTGTGCCGCTGGTTCGCGCAGGAGATTCTTTCGCTTTGGCCCAGCCCGCGGCAGCCGCAGGCGCGAACTCTTCCGCATCGCATCAGGGTGCTTCGGACGTGCCCTGGCAGAAGACGTTGCGCCGCATAGGGCAGACCAACTTCACTGAGCATGATCCCGCGGTCTTCGACATCGAAGGCTGGGCCGATTACTGGGCCGGCACCAAGGTTGGCGCGGTCTTCATCAGCATTACCGGTATTCTTGCGTTCTATCCCAGCAAAGTTCCCTTTCATCGCCATGGAAAATATCTCAATGGGCGCGACTTTACCGGCGAGTTGCTTGAAGCGGCGAAGAAACGGAATCTCCGCGCTGTCGCGCGCTACAGCCCCGACCTGAATTGGGACGATGCGCTCGCTGCGCACCCCGAGTGGTTCATGCGCGACGAGAAGAGCGAGCCACTGACCACGCCAGACGACACGAGGCTCTTTCAGACATGCATGTTCTCGACATACATGACTGATTACTTTCCCGCGTTGATGCGCGAGGTGAATTCGCGCTATGACATGGATGCGCACTACACGAATGGCTGGCCATCGTTTTCTTTGCCGGTCTGCTACTGCGATCAGTGCCGCCAGTTGCCGCCGCCCAAAACTCCAGCCTATTGGGACAAGTTCAACGAGCGGTTCACATATTTGTGGAAGCTCTACGATTCGATCGCAAAAGAGAAGAAGGCGTCGAGCTTTTACATCAACAATATGGGCGGCGGCGTGCATTCGGCGCCGAACCTCGCGCAATTCGGCGAGATTTGCCAGTGGTTCCAGGGGGACAATCAGGGGCGCGGCCGCGGCGATTCCCCAGTATGGGGTGCGGCGCAGCAGGGGCGTGTGTGCAACGCGGTGCTCGACGGCAAGATGGCGACGAACCTGACGGGCGCTTACACCACGGGGTCGGTGCGCTGGCGCGAAGTGACAAAGTCGGCTGCCGAAGCCGTCATCTGGACCAGCCAGACACTGGCGAGCGGCCTGGTTCCCTACTATCACGTTGTGGGCGGCGAGAATGGCCTCGGTGAAGATCTGCGCTGGGAGAAGATTGGCCGCGACTACTTCCTCTGGACGGCGCGGCACGATCCGCATTGGGTGAACAAGCGCGCCATTGCCAACATCGGCGTGGTGATGGGGCAGCGCACGCAGCTCTTCTACGAACCGCAGCACGATTTTTCGATGCAGCAGTATACGGATGCGATCTATTCCGCGCTGCTCGAAGGAAGATTCCTCTTCGACTTCGTACACGAAGACCGCCTGCAACTGGAGCGGATCAAGAAGTATGCGGCGATCATCCTGCCCAACATTGCGCTGCTCAGCGACGAGCAGTGCCAGCAGCTGCGTGACTATGTAAACCAGGGCGGCTCGCTGCTGGCGACTTTTGAGACCAGCATGTACACCGAGCGAAACGAACGCCGTTCGGATTTCGGATTGGCCGATGTATTTGGTATTCATGCGGCGGGGCCGGTGATTGGCCGGCCGGGAAATGCCAATTCGTATATGGCGCGCATCGAGAGGCCGCACCCGATTCTCGATGGCTTCACCGACACGCATTGGATTGCCGGCGCGGAGTTTCGCTTGCCGCTGAAACCGGTCGAGAATCCGGTGCTCACCGTCGTGCCTGGCTATACTGCGTATCCACCGGAGCTGTCGTATCCGCCCATTCCGCGCACGAATGAGCCGGCGGTCGTGGTGAGCGAGCGCGGTGGGAGCCGGCTGGCCTACTTCCCCGGCAACATTGAGCCGACCATGTGGCTCTCAGGCCAGGGCGATTTGAGCAGCCTGCTATTGAATGCTATTCGCTGGGTGACGCGCGGCGAGGCACCGGTGAGCGTCGACGGTAAGGGGCTGGTGGAGATCTTCGCGTGGGAGACGGAGCCGGGATTCGCGGTTCACGTTCTGAATTACACCAATCCAAATGCGCATCACGGATGGTTCCAGGAGTTCTATCCGATCGGGGCACAGAAGATCCGGTTCAAGTTGCCGAATGGCCGTCGCGTGATGAGAGTCGAGTTGCTTCGCGCAGAACGCGACATTCCTTTTCACTCGGATGGCGACTCGGTTGAGTTCACGATCCCGTCGGTGACAGACTACGAAGTAGCGGCGCTCTACAGCGCTTGAAAAACGGAGTGAACGTTATGCCTCGTTTTGCCGCCAACCTGACGATGATGTACACGGAGATCAGCTTTCTCGAGCGCTTTGGGGCCGCGGCGAGCGATGGCTTCAAGGCTGTCGAGTATCTCTTCCCATACGAATATCCGGCGGCGACGCTGGCCGCGCAGCTCGAGGAGCACGACCTGCGCCAGGTGCTCTTCAACTCTCCTCCGGGCGATTGGAAGGCGGGCGAGCGAGGCATTGCGGCGCTGCCCGGACGAGAGCAGGAGTTTCGCGACGGTTTTTTATTGGCTTTGGAGTACGGTCTTGCGTTGGGATGCTCCAGGATCCACGCAATGGCTGGCCTTGCGCCGAAGGGCGCCGATCGCGCGCAATTGCTCGGCGTTTACACCGCGAATCTCGCTTGGGCCGCGGAGCAGGCGCGTGCGGCAGGCGTCGAATTGCTGATCGAGCCCATTGCGATGCGCAACATTCCAGGATTCTTTCTCAATCGCCAGGAAGAAGCGCATGCCATTGCGGCCGAAGTCGGAGCGCCGAACCTGAAGATCCTGATGGATCTTTTTCATTGCCAAGTGGAAGAAGGCGATTTGGCAGTCAGGATTCGGAAATATCTTGCCGACCCGAAAACCACTCGCGTGGGCCATTTCCAGATCGCGGGAGTGCCGGAGCGCCACGAGCCTGATACCGGCGAGGTCAGGTATGAGTACATCTTCAAACTGATCGACGAGACCGGTTACGACGGATGGATCGGATGCGAGTACATTCCCGCCGGCAACACGTCAGCGGGTTTGGGTTGGTTCAAGACCCTCAGCTCTTAGCTGTTAGCTTTTAGCTTGCCGGCGACGATCCATCGGGAGTGCGATCCCCGGTCTCAGAAGCGAGACCGGGGGCACCCCGATTAGTGGTGAGGGAGCCATAGTCCTATCCCGCCCAAGCGAAGCTTGGACGGGGCACCCCAAAATCTGACCGGTTTGGACAGCCCGCTTACTTTTCGACGCCGAAGGTGAAGGTTGTCGTGGAGTGCATGGTTTCGCCTGGCTTTAAAGTCGTCGTCGGAAAATCCGGATGGTTTGGCGAATCGGGAAAATGCTGCGTCTCGAGGCACAGGCCGGAGTGCTTGGTGTATTTCACGCCATGGCGGCCGGTGAACGATCCATCAAGGAAGTTGCCTGAGTAGAACTGCACCCCCGGCTCTGTGGTTTCCACGGTCAGCTTGCGGCCACTCACGGGATCGGTGACGATTGCTGCCAGGTGCAATGTGCCGATTTTTCCGTTCAGCACCCAGTTATGGTCGTAGCCGCCGGCGATCTTGAGTTGCGCGTTGTCGTCGCCGATGCGCGCACCAATCACTTCAGGCTTCGTAAAGTCGAGCGGGGTGCCGGCAACCGGAGCCAATTCGCCGGTTGGGATGAGCGTGCGGTCGACGGGCGTGAACCGGTCGGCGGCGATTTCGAGCTTCTGGTCAAGTACGTTGCCCTGGTCATCGCCATGCAAATTGAAGTAGGCGTGATTCGTCACATTGATCACGGTGGGCTTGTCGGTGGTCGCGGTGTAATCGATGTGCAGAGTGTTGCCTTTGAGCGTGTAACGCACCGTCGTGGTCAGCGTTCCCGGAAATCCCATGTCGCCATCGGGACTGACGAGGGTGAACTCGACGCCGTCGGCGATCTCCTTCGACTTCCAGACATACTGGTTGAAACCCTTCGGGCCGCCATGGAGCGCATTGGGGCCGTCATTGATTGGAATCTGATAGGTCTTGCCATCGATCGTGAATTTTCCGCCGGCGATCCGGTTTCCGTAGCGTCCGACAATGCCGCCGAGGTAGGTCTTGTTATCGGCCATGTAACCTGCGAGCGAGTCATAGCCGAGAACAACGTCAGCCATTTTCCCTGAGCGATCAGGCGCCTTCACGCTGACAAGGTGCGCTCCATACGCCGTGACTCTGACTTCAATCTGCCCGCTGGTGAGCGTGTAGATCGGGACGGAAACTCCGTCGGGTGTGGTTCCAAAAACCGCCATCTTCGTTTCTCCCTTTGCAATAGCCGGAATGGCGATTGCCACAGCCATGATGATTGCCAAAACGTGAACGATTCGATTCACAAGTATCCTCTTTGCTTCGAGTTCCTGCGCGGGCGAAGCTGCACGAGCCCAGCGCGAATGAGCGCTTGCCGGATTCAAGATGCGATCGCGGGCAAAAACGCTGCGTGCCAAATATATCTGAATGGGCTAGCGAACCCAAATTGTGGCCGCGACCCGCCAGCTTTCAGCCGTCAGCCCTCAGCCAGGTCCGTGCCGCCAGTGGGCGGTAGACCGTGGGCCGTGAATCGTGGATGGTGAGCGTGGACCTTGAACCGTGGAACGTGAATGAAAGAACCAAGAAATGAAACAAAAGTAAGGGAATGAGGCAGTTAACGGGTGAAAATGCACCTGTTTCAAATGAGCCTATCTCATGTTGATTGCAAAGGGGTTGTGGGGCATAAATGCGACGCGATTTGGCGCTTTTTGTCGAGTGTCCTGAAGATTGTTTGTTGATTCTAAACGAGTTAAATGGCGAATAGTAAGCGAAATGTCCTAAATTTTTTCTTAATTTATTTTTCGCTGTTGCGCGCGGGGAGTTTTTCAGGTGGCCGGGATTGCCCGCGCCGGTGTTTTTTGGCTGGCGGCGGACAGTCGACACGGCGATTGTTTTGGATGCCACGGAGGATTCTCCCATCAACTTCAAGGTTAGCGATTTGGGCGAAATAATCGGCAAACTTGGGGAGATTTATTTGCGAGGGCGTAGGAGATGGAGGGGAAAGGAGTTCGGAGGGATCCAGAGGGGTTGCGGGAGAGGGCGGACTCTTGACAGGAAAGACAGGGAGCGCGGGGTACATCGGGACGTCCCGTCTTTTACTGGTTTTTTGTCCCCGGTTTTCATCGTGGCGTGGGATGGGTCACCGGCCTGCAGACGCTTGGGGGTTGCGGTATCCCAGGTCTCAAAAACGAGACCTGGGGCACCCGATTTTTGTGGTGGGTGGAGTTCGCGAAAAGCAACCGCAAATCCCTCACTGCGTTCGGGATGACAAGGGTTCTTTTGGGGGGCTGAGCGGGTCACCGGCAGCTCGGGCTTAGCCCCAAATGGAGCCGGCAGCCGCCGTGTCGTGGTACATTCACATCACCCCCCGTCAGCCATATAGGTTTCATCAACCGCAATGGAGGTTTTTCGAGAGAATGAAAAGCGTTCGCAGGTCTTTCTCTTTGAGTACAGTTTGCCTGGCTTTTGCATGCGTGCTGCTGGGCGTGACGAGCAGCCAGATCGCGAGAGCGCAGTCCGCGCCGCCGCCGATTGGCGTCTGGGGTAACAAGACCGAAGGCTTGGTGGTTCAGCAGAGCGGAACCTGCGGCTTCCTGGTCAACGGCAAGGTCGCCTACTCCGGAACCTGCCATTGGGAGGTGCCCACGGCAAGAGGAGGGATTCTCGATATGGTATATCCCATGCCTGTCGCTCCCGGCCACATTCGCTGGAGCGTTGTCTGGATAAATCAGACAACAATTACGGTGGATGGAGATGTATTTACCAAGAAGTCGAACTAGGGATGGTTGCATAAATCCCCTAAGTCAGCTTCAAGATCTCAGGGGCTAAAGCCCCACTGTTTATGGGCCCTATGCGGCACGACTAAAATCGTGCCCTGATACAAAACCATCTTTGCGAGCAGTTGTGGGGCGGAATCACGATTCCGCCGGCGCGACATTGTCCGCGTGCGCGATAGCTGCCGCCGGCGCTGAAGCCGTGGCATGCCGAGCCGGCGCGAGTATGTCCGCCTTCGCTCAATGAGCTACGGCGCGACATCCTTCGCCTTCGGCGAAGGATGGTGGGCGCTGCAGGATTCGAACCTGCGACTTCCACCGTGTGAAGGTGACACTCTACCGCTGAGTTAAGCGCCCAGAAAAGGCATTGGAAGGGTTCGCCGGGGATCCCAACTCCGCCTTGAAGCCCGGAGCCAAATTGCCGCGGCCGGGAGGCGGGTTTTCGCGCCCAAATTCCGTTCCCAGAACCGTTCCGGCTCCGCATCGACCCGCGCGGTTCTGCGTTGACCGGACCCGCGCAAAAAGGCCTTCCCGTAGGGTAGAGTAACACCAGCAGGGCTTTACGGCCAAACCACACCAGACTGTTGGCGCCAGTATCGCCGCAGGTTGCGTGAGGCGCGGGGAGCCCGGCGGACGATGCTCAGAAACAGGCTCAAAAACAAGCTTAGAAACAGGCTCTGGAGAGCGCGATCCATTCGCCCTGAGGCGGAATTCCCGCACCAATGGGAAGCGGCGCTGCGGCCTGTTTTCGGCACTCTTTGGGCCCCCTTTTTCAGCCCGCTTCTCAGCATGCCCGGGGCCCGGTTGCCGGCTGGACTGGCCCGTGCCGACGCCCTGGCTCAAAGCGCGCACCCCGGGGCCGGCGAAGAGGGCCCGGACGATGGAAAATCAGGCGAAGAAACCGCTTACAGACCGCAACCTTCGGCCCCGGATGGGGTTCCAGAAGATATGGCAACGATGGTCCTTAGCGGTCCGGCGTTGGGTGCGAGTCCGGGTCTTCGTCCGGGCGAGCCGCGTGCCGGCCTGAGGGACGAATTGGACCCCAAAAGCGACGCAGCGATTATGCTGCGGGTGGCTGAGGGCGACGAAGACGGTTTTAATTACCTGGCGGCAAAATACCATCGGCCGATGATTCATTTCCTGTACCGGATGGTCGGGAACCAGGCAGTTGCCGAAGAGTTAGCCCAGGAGGTGTTTCTTCGCGTCTATCGCGCCAGAAGCAGCTATCGGGCCGAAGCGAGATTTTCGACGTGGCTTTACCGGATTGCCACGAACCTTGCGGTGAATCACGCGCGGGACACGCGGCACGAACGGTCGGCGCAAACGGTGTATCTGGATCAGCCGGACGAGGAGACAGGCACGACTCCCGATGTGGCTGACGATGAACCGACGGCGGAGCAGCAGTTGCTGCGCGATGAACGCATGGCCGCGATTCGGCTTCACGTGATGGCGCTGCCCGAGAGGCAGCGGACCGCCGTGTTGATGCACAAGTACCAGGGGATGGATTACCGGCAGATCGGGGATGTGCTGAAGTTGAGCGAGTCGGCAACGAAATCGCTGCTGTTTCGGGCTTACCAGACGCTGCGGGACAAACTGAAGGACTTTGTTTGAAGGCATGAGTGAAAAGAGGCCGGAGGCTCGAGACAGAGAATCGACCGGCGGAAACATGGGGTGGAGACGATGAAACAGATGAAAACAAATTGCGCGGGAATGGATGCCGAGCTGGCGGGAATGCTGCTCGATTCGCGCCCGGCTACTGCCAAGGTTCAAGCGCATGTTGCGGAATGTGAGCGTTGCCAGGGCGAGCTCGCGGAGCTGAAGGCGACGATGCAGATGCTGGATGCCTGGAAGGCCCCCGCGCCCAGCCCGTATTTCCTTACACGGCTTGGCGCCAGGATGCGTGAAGAGCGCGAGGCGCCACAGGCCGGCTGGCTGGCTGGTGCGATTGCGCGGCTGCGCGCGACTGTAGCTTATGGGCCAGGATTGCATGTGCGTCCGCTGGCAGCCGTAGCGCTGACTGTGATGTTGCTTGTGGGCGGCGGCACTTATCTGGGCGTGACGGACTGGATGCAGCCCGCGCAACCGGCTGCCCAGAATGCCGCTGTGGTGCATGACCTGCAAACTCTGGACAGCAATGCCCAGGTGCTGGATCAGATGGAAGCGCTTAGCGGCAACCAGAACGGAGATTGACGGATAACCATTTCGGCAGCATGCCGGGAGCTTCGCGCCGGAAGGCGCCCGCTCGGAGAACGACTCGTGAACTGGACTTCCAATGCGGAGAAAATGCGCCCGGCGGCAATAGCCGGGGCAGTCCTGTTCGTCTGTCTGAGCGTTGTCGCGGCGCCGGGGCAGCGCGCATTTGACCGTCGTGCTCCACAGCGGCAGTTCCGTTACGCGCAGTTGCAAACGCGGCAGAATCGTCAGCAGAATCAGCGGCAATATCAGAATGAGCAGCGCCGCAATCAGAATCAGCAGAGGCCGTATCAGAATCAACAAAGGCCGTATCAGCCGCAGCGTCCCTACCAGAATCAGCCGCGACCGTACCAGCAGAACCCGCAATACAACGTGCCGCAGCGGCAGGCGCCCACGGGCCCGGCATACGGCGGCCGACCCGGGAATCCGGCGCCGAACTACAGCCGTCCCAATTATCCCTACGCAAGTCGCCCGGGAAATATTTATCCCGGCGCCGCGCCTCCGGGACATTTAGGCGACTGGCTTAACCAGCATCAGGGTCTACCGGCCCAGGACCAGGAACGTTTGCTGCGCAACGACCCCAGCTTTAACCGTCTGCCGCCTGCCACACAGCAACGCCTGGTGCAGCAGTTGCACCAATTAGACCAATTGCCGGAACAACAGCGCGAGCGCCGCCTGGCGCGGAGCGAGATGCTGGAGCGCATGTCGCCGCAGGACCAGATGCAGGTTCGGCAAGCGGGCCGCGGCTTTATGGCGCTCCCGCCTGATCGCCAGGCCATGGTCAAACGGGCGTTTCAGGATTTGCGGTCGGTGCCACTCGATCAACGCGCGACGGTGCTGAACTCGGCGCGCTATCAGAACCAGTTCTCCCCGCAGGAGCGCGACATGCTCAATAGTCTCTTGCGCGCAGAGCCCTACGAGCCGCCGCGGTAGAGACAGTTCGCGGCGCTGCCGGCATCAGGCAATTTTGCTTGTGAAGAAATCGAGCGATCGCTTCAACCCTTCGTTCAGGCCAATGCGCGGCTCCCAGTCCAACAACGTGCGTGCTTTTGTTATGTCGGGACGGCGGCGCGTTGGATCGTCGATGGGCAGCTCGACGTAGCTCAACTCGCTCCTTGAGCCGGTCACTTCCAGAACGGCCCGTGCACATTTCAGGATCGTGTACTCTTCCGGATTGCCGAGATTGACGGGGAGATGCTCTTCGCTGCGCGACAATCGGAAGATCCCTTCGATCAGGTCGTCGACATAGCAAAAACTGCGCGTCTGACTTCCGTCGCCGTAAATCGTCAGCGGCTCGCCGCGCAGCGCCTGCATCATGAAGTTCGAGATGACACGGCCATCGCCGGGGTGAAGGCGCGGGCCGTAGGTGTTGAAGATGCGCACCAAGCGCGTATTGACGCCGCGCGAACGGTGGTAAGCCATGACCATGGCTTCGCCAAAGCGCTTTGCCTCGTCGTACACCGAGCGCGGACCCACCGGATTTACATTGCCCCAGTAGGTCTCTTTCTGCGGGTGCTCAAGCGGGTCGCCGTAGCACTCTGAAGTGGAAGCGTGAAGAAATCCGGCGCCATACTTTGCTGCAATTTGTAGCGTGTTCTCAACGCCCAGGGAGCCGACGCGAAGGGTTTCGATTCCGAGGCGAAGATACTCCGGCGGGCTGGCCGGCGACGCCAGATTGAAGACATAATCGACGTGTCCCGGATCGAAGCTGGTGCAAATATCCCGCTGCTCAAAACGGAAACGAGAATCGTTGCCGAGATGCGCGAGATTGCCATGGTCGCCCGTGCTCAGGTTGTCAACGCCGATGACCAGGTAGCCTTCGCCGAGCAGACGATCAGTGAGATGAGAGCCGAGAAATCCGGCGGCGCCGGTTATAAGTGCGGACTTTGCCAACGTTCAATACTCCAAAACTGATCGCTCAAAGTGGGGAGCGGATTACCGCATGTACGCGAATGAATTCCGATCAAGCCGGAGATTTGCGGGGCTTGCCTTCCTGCGCCTGGTAGCTCGCCTGCCTGCCAACGCTTACATAAGTAAAGCCATGGCGCTGCATCTCGCTCGGCTTATACAGATTGCGGCCGTCGATGACGATGGGGAAACGAAGGGCCCGATTCAATCGCGCAAGATCGATTGCGGCAAACTCCTTCCAATCCGTCAGGATCAGCGCAGCATCGGCATCTTTCGCCGCCTCATATACGTCGCCCACGTATTTCATGTTTGCGGCGGGCGGCAGAACATCCTTGGCGCGCTCCATCGCCGCGGGATCGTAAGCCGTGACGGTAGCGCCCGCTTGCAGCAGTTGTTTGATGATCGCAATCGCGGGTGAATCGCGGATGTCGTCCGTATCACCTTTGAAGGCCAGGCCCAGCGCCGCGAGACGCTTTCCGCGAAGCGTCCAAAGCGCCGATCGCACCTTGTTGAAGAACACATCGCGTTGTGTGTCGTTGATTTTGCGGACTTCTTCAAGCAGTTGAAGATCAACGCCCCGTTCCTGGGCCACCCAATGGAATGCGGCCACGTCCTTGGGGAAGCACGAACCTCCGTACCCGAGTCCCGCCCGCAAGAACTTAGGACCGATGCGGCTATCAAGACCGATTCCGGCGGCAATGTCCTCAATGTCCGCGTCCACGGCTTCTGCCAGATTCGCGACCGCATTAATGAAGGAGATCTTCATGGCGAGAAACGCGTTCGACGCATGCTTGATGATCTCCGCGCTCTGCGTCGACGTGACCAGCAATCGCGCGGGCTGCGCTTTGCTGCACGCTCCAGCAACGGCTCCCGGCTGCTCGTAATAGTCGCCGCCGGTTATCGGCTCGTAGACCCGGCGCAACATTGTCGCCGCTCGATCGTTGCCTGCCCCCACGACGATTCGGTCGGGATGCAGAAAATCGACGACTGCCGTGCCTTCGCGCAAGAATTCGGGATTCGATACGACATCGAACTGTTCCTGATCCACTCCATGCCGGTGAAGCACGCGGCGAATCCAATCATTGGTGTAAACCGGAACGGTACTCTTCTCCACGATCACCTTGTAGCTCTTGATGGCGCGCGCAATCTCTGCCACCACAGCCTCAACGTAAGAAAGGTCGGCTGCGCCACCATCGCCCTGCGGAGTGCCCACGGCAATGAATACGGCCTCGCTCTGTTCTACGGCCTCCGCCAGATTCGAGGTAAACACAACCCGGCTGCCCCGGTGCTTTGCGAGCAACTCGGGCAAATGCTCCTCAAAGATGGGCACACCGCCCTCGCAAAGCTGCCGTACTCGAGCCTCATCGTTGTCAACGCAGATGACTTTGTGACCCATGTCCGCGAAACAGGCGGCCGCCACCAGGCCTACGTATCCAGACCCGATCACACAGATTGACACTTGCTCCGGCATGCCTTCCCCGCTTTCCCTGGCCGCGATAGCGCCTGCCAATCATCGGCCCAACGACATTCTATCTTGCTGCTTATCCGCTGGTTGTGACGCTTTGGTTGCAGTCGCATCTTCGTGGCGGCAGCCTGCTCGGCGAGGCGTGGAGACTGGCGTCCGAGAGCCTCTCCAATCGAGTTCAACGGCGGGATCGAATCCCTCCCCTCGGCTACAATTGGATATAGGCCAAAGGTCATATTCTTTGCGCAAGCCGCGCAAATCAAGCAAGGAGCTCCAACATTTATGGCGATTCCCGCCACTCAATTACGCCCGGGCATGATCATCAAGCACAACGACCAGCTTCACACGGTTTTCAAAGTCGAGCACCGGACACCGGGCAATCTTCGCGCGTTCATCCAGGCCAAGCTGCGCAACCTGAAATCGGGCGCCATGTTCGAGCATCGTTTCCGTTCCGCCGACGCCATCGAAAAGGTTGTGGTGGACGAGATTCCCATGGATTTTCTCTACGCCGACGGCGACGACTACTATTTCATGAATCCCGTTGACTACGAGCAAACAGTTCTGAAGGGCGCCACGCTCGGCGACGCTGTCGAATACCTGACTGCCAACCTGCAAATCAAGGTGAGTTACTTCGACGGGCAGCCGGTGGGAATCGAGCTGCCGCAGACGGTAGACCTTGAGGTCGTCGAAACTGAGCCGGGCTTGAAGTCGGCAACTGCCTCGAGCGTCACGAAGCCGGCCAAGACCGAAACCGGCCTCGTCGTCCAGGTGCCGCCGTTCATCAACGAGGGTGAAAAGATTCGCGTGGACACGAGCGAGGGCGCGTATTTAAGCCGGGCCTAGAATGTTTGCACGCCGTCATCTTCAGGAGGTTTCATGCCGGTCCCCGCAGTCATCATCACCGCCGCTGAACACTATCGCTTCAACTCCGATTTTCTGGCGAAGACGGTCGCGGACCTTTCGCCGGACGAGTGGTTTAAGCGGCCCGACGAGAAACTAAACCATATCGCCTGGATTGTGGGACACATGGCTTATTGCCGTGGCAGGATGCTGCACTTCATCGGCACTGAATGGTCGCAGCCTATGCTGGAAAACTTTGGGCGTGGCAAGAAACTCCTGGAAAACTCTGACTACCCGGCGCCTGCGTCGCTGCTTGCCACATGGAGCGAGTCAGGCCACGCGCTCGCCGCTACGCTTGAAAACGTCTCGGAAGATCTGCTTGCGCAAACCGCGACTCAGGGACCGCCCAGCACCAATGGCAAGATCAGCGGTATCGTCGACTTTATGGCGATTCACGAGACCTATCACCTTGGCCAGGCTTCGCATTTGCGCTCGTGGCTTGGGCATAAAGGCTTG
>Ga0265330_10000194_pt1 | contig 47211 bp, 37 predicted proteins | sample 41919metaG_FD_202083 | JGI IMG/M metagenome (GOLD analysis project Ga0265330, IMG submission 202083) | Rhizosphere microbial communities from Carex aquatilis grown in University of Washington, Seatle, WA, United States - 4-19-19 metaG | ecosystem: Host-associated > Plants > Roots > Rhizosphere...
CCGCTGCGGTCTGCGGATAGATCTCCATGCTCTCGCGCATGGCTCCATCCTCGCCGCCCGCTGTGCGGACACTTCACTTGCTAAAAACACCGGACATATTATGTGCTAACGACAGCCGCCTAACCGGACATTATCACTTAGCCAACAGCGCCGGTATTGAAACTTCGGTTGCAGTGGGAACGTCAACTCATAAAGCAGAAACTTCGATAAAAGGGAACAGCCGGCGTGTGTTGTTTTGCCAGCATTGCGTCCGGGCCGACTTCCAATCCAGACAGGCGGGCTGAATAATGCGCCACAATTCTTGCGCTCTTCTCAAATGCGCTCTGCTCACAATCTCTCTTGCCGTAACATCTTCGGCTTTTGCCGTTGAAGGCGTCATCGGCATTCACGATCCGTCAACGGTCACGGTTGACCACGGAAAGTACTACACCTACGGCACCGGCGGTGGACCGCTGGTTTCTGACGACGGCTGGACGTGGCGCCGTGGAACTGCGCCACCCATTACCGGCGCAGCGCCCGACGTGATTCACATCGGCGACCGTTTTTACATGTACGTTGCGCGCGGCCGGGGTGCGGCCACCAAAGCCGATATCAAGATGCTTTGGACCAAATCGCTCGACCCCAACTCGCCCGATTACAAATGGGTAGAAGGTGGCGTGGTGGCCAGCTCCGACGGGCTGGAAGACCTGAACGCCATCGATCCTGGCGCTATGCTCGATCCCAACACGGGAAAGCTTTGGCTGGTGTATGGTTCGTATTTCGGCTACATCCAACTGGTTGAACTCAATCCAAAGACCGGTGAGCGCCTCGATCCTAAAGTCAAGGCGACCAATCTGGCCATCAACTGTGAAGCGTCGGACATGATTTTCCACGATGGCTGGTATTACCTGCTGGCCACGCACGGCAGTTGCTGCGCGGGCGCCAACTCCGGCTACAACATTCGCATGGGTCGTTCGCGCCGCGTTACTGGCCCATACCTGGATGCCGAGGGCGTGGATATGCTGCAGGGCGGCGGCAAGTTGCTGATCGGTTCCGGCGGCCGGTACATTGGGGCGGGGCATTTCGGCCTGGTCGATCTTGGCGATGGCGTACAGAAATTTTCGATGCATTGGGAAGCTGATCTGGACAGGGGCGGAGCCAGCGTCCTGGAAGTTCTTCCGCTGCTGTGGAAGAACGGATGGCCGGTTGCGGGCGTAAAGCTGCAGCCGGGTGTCTACGAGATTGAGTCGCTGCGCACCGGCACGGCTCTGGAGATTGCGGTTGCGGGTATGCCGGTCGGCGGATTTCCGCGGCGCTTCAGAGGTGGTCCGCCGCCAAGCGGGATTCCCGGTGGCCCCGGCGGCCCTGGCGGTCCGGGCGCACCTCCGAACGCGAATGCTCCCAACGCGGCTCCTCGGCCAGCTGGCGGCCCAGGCGGGCCTGGTGGACCGGGCGGTCCCGGCGGTGGATTCGGCGGCATGTTTGGCGGTACTGGAAAGCCGATACCTGACCAGGATGCGGCGCAGGTGTCAAAGGACTGGCCCAACGGCAACGTAGATGCAGGTCTGGCGAACTACATGATCCAGGCTCAGCAGAAGTGGCAAATTACGCCGGTTCCCGATGCCGGCGGATACCTTGGCGGTCCTTACGTAAAGATCACTATTGCCGGCACTGATCGCACGTTGGCGGCCACGGCGGACAATGAGCTCGTGGTATTGCCGGCGTTTACCGGTGCGCCGGAACAGCTCTGGCGGCTCGATCAGCTTGCGGACGGTTCATGGCGCATTATGCCGAAGTCCGCGGCCAACTCGAAAGAACCAATGGCTCTTTCGGCCGTCGGAGCCAGCTCCGCCACGCTGTCTAAGTTTGATCCCAAGAGCGACAAGCAACATTGGCTGCTGAAGACGCCGTAGGCAATCACGCAAAGGCACCGCAGTGAGTCGACTATCGAATTTGAAAGCGGCAAGTCCGCGAAGGAAATTTTATGAAGATGCACCTGAGAGGTTTCATCCCAGCGCTGGCGATTTGTTGCGGTTTGGCGATTGCCGCCGCTGCTGCTCCCGTAACCGCCGGCAAAACATACGGGCCTACCCTGACCGCACCTGCAACGCCAGCGCGCATGACCGCTACGGACGGGTTTATCCAGCGCTGGATGCTGCTGGAGCCGATTGCCGTAAACGGGCTAACCAGGGGCGAAGTTCAGGCCATGGTCAAGAAAGAATATTTTCCTGATCAGCTCACCGTTATTCCGCACGATGGCGACAAGGAGACGGTTGGCAATGCAACGCTGGTTTGGCACGCTGTGGATACCAGACTTTATAACGTGAACCTTTATCACTTTGCTTTTTCGCTCAGCAAGCCGACCAGCAACATTCTTGTCTGGACTGTGACGATTGTGAACAGCCCGGAGGAAATACACGATGTTCGTTTGGCAATCGGATCAAACGCGGCGTCGGTATGGTGGGTCAACGGTGAAGAAGTCGTCGGCATTTACAACGATCGGCAAACGGTGATTGATGACGGCGTTTCAAAACGCATTACGCTCAAGAAAGGTCCGAACGTGGTTCGCGCTGCGGTCGTCAATGGCGGCGGAGCTACGGATTTCTGCGCACGTTTTCTCGATGCCAATGACAAACCGATCAAAGGCCTGACCGTCACGCTGAGCGAAGCCGGCAAGTAAATCTGCAGACAAAAAAACTGCGCGCCCCGAGTAGGAGCGCGCAGTTTTGTTTTGTTTCGACCTTATTCCGGCAGCTTCTGATTTCCGTTAATGCTGAACGTCCCCGCGACGGTTGGCGCGCTGGTGTTGGGCTGGCCGCCGCCTACCGAAACCTTGTACTGTCCCTCGGCAATCATCGGGTCGCCCGCTTCCGACACCATGCTCAGGTCGCGGTCCTTCAGTTCGAACTGCACCTTCTGCGATTCGCCCGGCGCCAAGTGCACGCGCTTGAATCCGCGCAGCGCACGTACCGGAGCGCCCTTCACATCAGGAAAGCTCAGGTAAAGCTGCACCACTTCATCGCCTGCTATCTTGCCGGTGTTGGTTACTGTGGCTTCAGCAACTACGGGATCGCCGGCCTTGACCGCGGACGTCGGCAGCGTAAGTCCGCTATAGCTGAAGGTGGTGTAGCTGAGTCCATAGCCGAAGGGATAGAGCGGTGTGCCTTCGAAGTAGCGATAGGTGCGGCCCTTCATCGCGTAGTCTTCAAACGGCGGCAACTGATCCACGCCGGTGTAGAACGTGATGGGCAAGCGGCCTGCTGGGTTATTCTTGCCTGAAAGCGTTTCAGCAACCGCCGTTCCGCCTTCTTCGCCCGGATAGAACGCATCGAGAATTGCGTTGGCATGATCCTTGGCCCAGTTCACCGCCAGCGCGCTGCCGTTGGTCATAACCAGCACGACCGGCTTGCCGGTTTCCGCCAAAGCTTTCAGCAGATCTTCTTCCGGCTTGGGCAGATCGATGCTGGTGCGGTCGCCGCCTCTGAAGCCGGCTTCGCTCACCTGCATCTCTTCGCCTTCAAGTTCGCTGGTAATGCCAAGCACGGCGATGATCACGTCCGCATTTTTTGCAGCTTCAATGGCATCGGTGTGTGGAGTGAAGTCAACCTTCGACCACACCAGCGACGCGCTCGGATTGTTGCCCTCCTGCGGCGCGTAGTCTACTTCGAGCGAGGCCGGCTTGCCTGCTTCCAGGTGTACGCGGCCAACTCTTGCTTCGCCGCTACTATCAAACGCGTTGGTCACGTTCTTGCCATCGAGCTGCATGCGGAAGAAGCCTGCAGCGATCATGCCCAGGTTGTAGTCGCCGGTCTCCGGCGCGGTGAGCGATGCCTGATAGTGAATCACGAGAGGGTGAATGCTGGCGGCTTCCGCGGGAAGTTGCGTTGCCGCAGCGTCGACATTCGCTTCAACGCGCGTGGCCACGGGCTTGGTGGCCTGTGGGTTGTTGATGTTGCTCATATCAAATCGCGAGTAGCTGGCGCGGACGCCCTGCTTGCCATCGACCGTGAGTGCCGAAGCAGGTACAGGCGCCGTGTCGTGGTCTAGGAACTGCGTGCCTGTGACGTAAGTGATGGAGGAGTGGCCGAACTCTTTCAGCAGGCCATCGAGAATTGAAGTGGTGTGTGTGGGCTGGCCGTTGTAGTTGCCGAGCAGAACTTTGGTCTGGTTGGCAAGCGGGCCCACGACAGCAATCTTCAGGCCGCTGGTCTTCAGCGGCAGAATGCCGTCGTTCTTCAGCAGCACCATCGACTCGTTGGCAATCTGGTGCGCAAGCTCGCGACTCGCCGGGCTGTTAAGCTGGCGCTCGTCGATCTTGGTGTAGGGAACCATCTCTGGCGGATCGAACATGCCCAGCTTTACGCGCGCCGTAAACAGCCGAACCAGAGCCGTGTCGATTTCGCTTTCTTTCAAAAAGCCCTGCTTGACCGCGTCGCGATAGGCCTTGTAGTCGCGGTCGTCACGGACGATGAATCCGCCGTCAACGCATTCGTTGTCCATCCCCTTCTTCAGGCTGGTTGCCGAGGCTTCTTCCTGTGTTGACTTGAAGTGATGATTGCGGAAGATGTCGACGATGGCGCCGCAGTCGGAAACCACGTAGCCTTCGAAGCCCCACTTGCCGCGCAGTTGGTCAACCAAAAGAAAATCGCTGGCGCACGCCGGCTGGCCGTTGATGTTGTTGTAGGCGCACATCACCGAACCCGCCTTGGCCTCAGTCACCGTGGCGCGGAACGCGGGCAGATAAGTATCGAGCTCATCGTGCTTGCTCACTTGCACGTCAGCCGTGTGGCGCGTGTACTCCGGTCCGCTGTGTACGGCAAAGTGCTTGGGCGTCGATATTGTTTTGTAGTATTTGGGATCGTTGCCCTGCATGCCGGTCACAAAGGCGACACCCATGCGGCTGGTGAGGAATGGGTCTTCGCCGTAGGTCTCCTGGCCGCGGCCCCAGCGCGGATCGCGGAAGATGTTGATGTTCGGCGCCCAGAAATCGAGACCCTGGAAGAACATGCTCTCGCGTTTTTCGCGGACGGCCTGCATGTACTTAATGCGGCCCTCAGTGCTGATGACCTCCGCCATTTTGTGAATCGCCGGCGCGTCAAATGTTGCGCCCAGGCCTACCGGTTCAGGGAACTCGGTAGTGCCATCGTTGATAACGCCGTGCAGCGACTCGCTCCACCAGTCGTATGCCGGGACGTTAAGCCGCTGAATGGCGCGCGCCTGGTTGACGAGCTGGCTCACTTTTTCGTCCAGCGTCATCTGCTTGACAAGTGCGGCGGCCCGCTGTTCGGGCGCCAGGTTCGTGTCGAGGTAGGCCGGCTTGCTTTGTGCTGCGGCCATGCTCACGATGCATACGAATGCAGAAATGAGTGCGTACTTGCTGATCGTTCTCATGCGTCCTCTCGAAGCGGAAATTCCACTGCTGCATCCCGCTCGTTGCATTTCAGTTTCTTGTGTTTTGATTGCGCCCGATTGTCGGTCCGCGAAGCCTAGGCAATTATAGTGAAGCGGCTGGAGGATTGATTTGGTTTTTCGAGAGATGAATTCAGGACCGATGCTTGATAGGGGCATTCAATTGGCGTGCCGGGAGATCTCTCGAGGACCAAAGCCCCTGTCTATTTTGAAAGCACTGTAGTGCGGCTCACGCCGTGTCCTTTCAAGACAATGCTGGATTGAAGGTTCATCAGCAACATGAAGGACATTCGTAACTGAAAATGCTTTTCTAATCCCTAATCCCTGCCTTTTACTGCTGCAGCACCACCTGCTGGCCTTCCTTCAGTCCGCTCACGATTTCGGTGACGGAGCCGTTCGACAGTCCCACTTTGACCGACACCTTGCGCTTGCCTTCTTTCTGGCTCTTGTCGGGAATCTCGACTGAAGCGTTCTTCTGTCCGTCGTACATCACCGCGTTTTCTGGCACCGTCAGCACGTTCTTGTGCTCATCCAGCATGATCTCGGCGTTGGCTGTCATGTTGGCTTTCAGTTCGCCGCCGGGGTTATTGATTGAAACTCGCACCTCGAAAGTGGTCACGTTGTCTTTCTCCACACCCATGGGCGCGATCTTGGTGACCTTGCCGTAGAAGAGGCGGTCGCGAAAGCTTTCAACCTTGATGCGGGCCGGCTGGGCCATGTACACGTGCGCAATGTCCGCCTCATCCACTTTGCCCTGCACATAAACTTCCGAGGTGTCGCCTTCTGTCATCACCAGCGTGGCTGTGGAACCAAGCACAAGAATCGAACTGACTGCAGCGCCAATCTCAACGTCGCGCGACAGGATCACGCCATCCATGGGCGCAATGATCGTCGTATACCCGAGCTGCTCTTCCAATTGCTTCAGGCTCGCCTGGCTCTGCATCACCTGCGCCTTTGCCTGCTTCAACTTGGCTGTATCCACGCCAACCTGCGCCTTCGCAGAGTCGCGCTTGGTGAGTGCGGCAAGGTAATCCCGATTGGAATCGTCCAGCGCCTGTCGGCTTACCACGCCCAGCTTCTGCATCTCGCTGTAACGGTCCAGCGAGGCCTTGTACATGGGCAGATCGGGAGCAGCGGCGTTCACCTTGTCCTGTTCAATATTGGCCTCAAGCGTGGACACGTTGGCTTCAGTCGACGCCAGTTGCGCGCGCTGCGCCGACACTTGTGCCTGGATCTCCACCTGGTCGAGCTGGGCCAGCGGTTGGCCTTTTTTCACCACATTGTTGATGTCAACATAGAGCTTTTCAACAATGCCTGAAGCTTTGCTCTTTACCTCAACTTTTGTGATGGGCTGAATCTTTCCGGTAGCCACAACAGAACGCGCTACGTCACCTTTGGTCACCTTGCCAAGCTTGTTGGCGTCAATCGCGGTTCCCTTGACCACACGGGCCAGCCCCAGGCCGGCTACCAGGATGACCAATACCCCGCCAATGCTCAGCCAGATCCAGAATTTCTTGCTCTTGCGCGACGCGGCCACAATGCCCCCTTCAATCTGTTCAATGCGCTCTCTTACAATGCGCCTGCCAAGTTATTTGTTAAGGATTAAAGACAAGTGTAAGACGGCGCCAGCACTCTGCCGTCACCCTCAAACAAGTACGCAGGTTGTGGGAAGATGGTTCCGGGAACTTGCAGAGGAATTTAGACGTATACCTTTCCAAACGCCACTGGTGGTGTCTAAACCCATATGCAGAGCTTTTCTGACACTCTCGCGCAGGTCCTCAAGGCCATGATGGCCAACAAGCTGAGGACGTTTCTGACCATGTTCGGCATTGCATGGGGCGTTGGGTCTCTGCTGGTGCTGGTCGGACTGGGTGAGGGTTTTCGCTCCGGACAACACCGCAACCTCGCCACCTTCGGCAACGACGTTGTCATGATGTTCAATGGCACCATCCCCGCCATTGCCAATCAGCACACGGGCATGAGGCCGTATCAGCTCACACTTCGCGACGAAAGCGACATGCGCGGACTTCCCCAGCTCCGCGGAGTTACGGCCACTCTTAATCGCGGGGACCTCTACGCCGTCAGCGCCTTCTCCAACTCCTCCGGCCAGTTTTGGGGCGTAGAGCCCAACTTCCCCAGCGTTCGCTTTGTTCCAATGGAAGAAGGCCGGTTTATCGATAGCAATGATGTTCTGGAACGCCGTCGCGTTGTCGTTCTCGGACTCAAATCTGCGCAGCTGCTTTTTCCCGGCCGCCCGATTCTTGGTGAAACCATCACCATCAACGACATCTCTTTCCGGGTGATCGGCAGGGTCGGGTCAATCTCTCGCGGCAACAACGACTCTGACAACCAGAAGTTCTACATTCCGCTCACCACGATGCAGGAACTCTATGCCATGAAGGGCGAAAACATTGCCCGTGACGCTGTCTCCTCAATCCAATACCAGCCCGCAATCAAGGGAGATACCACGCAAGCGGTGCCCGCTGTGCATCATGTGATCGCCAGAAACCATAGCTTCGACGCTTCTCTCAAGGACGCTTATCAAGAGTTTGACACCATCCAGGAAGAGCACATGATCGGAGCCATCTGGGACGCGATGGACATCTTTCTTGGCGGTGTCGGCATTGTGACCTTGGGCCTGGGCGCGGTAGGCATTATCAACATCATGCTGGTGTCGGTTACCGAGCGCACGCGCGAGATCGGCATACTGAAAGCTATCGGCGCAACTCGTCGCGCAATTCTTGCCCAGTTTTTCTGGGAAGGCATTTTCCTTACCGGCATCAGTGGAATTATTGGGATTGTACTCTCCGGGGGCTTCATGTCTCTGCTCGACCATTTCTTTACCGGCAAGGTTTCGGGTTTCGACCCTCCGCGGCTCGTTCCCTGGTCTGCAGCATTGGCCATGGGTTCGTTGACCATCTGTGGTATTGCCGCAGGGCTTTACCCGGCCAGCAAAGCCGCAGCGCTTGATCCCATTGAGGCGCTGCGCAAGGAGTAAAAGGCAGCTAACAACCAGGAGCAGGGCAATGTTAAGAGACATTCTCGGTCAGGCGTGGGAGGCGATGATCTACAACCGTCGCCGGACGATGATCACCATGATCGGCATGGCCTGGGGCATTGCCACGGTGGTGCTGCTGCTAGCTTATGGCGCCGGCTTCTCAAGGGCAATCCAGAACATTTTTGCGCAATGGGGCGTTAACCATATTGAGGTCTACGGCGGTCGTACATCAGAGCAGGCCGGTGCGGACAAAGCCGGCGTCCGTGTGCGCCTGACGCAGGATGATGTCGACCGCATCTGGAATTCGGTTCCGGGCATCACCTCAATCACGCCAGCCTTGTTCAACAACCTCACAGTTACGAACGATCTGCATACGTACACGTGGTCGGTAAATGGAGTGCTCCCGCAAGGCCTGGATATCCTGGTTCTCGATCCGTCGGAGGGCCGCCTGTTTAACGGTCTTGAAGAACAGCAGCGCGCCCATGTGTGCGTGATTGGCAGCGATGCCAAAACCAAGCTCTTCTCCGGTGGCTACGCGATCGGCGAACCCATTCGCATAAACGGCATCATGTTCACGGTGATCGGCGTCCTGACCCCGAAAATGGTTGAAGGCGAAAACAACATTAACACCAACATCTGGATTCCGTTTTCAACCATGGGCGATCTTAAGGACTCCACCTACCTGGACGGCATCTGGTTCAATTATCGAGGCGACAACGAAGTGGTTGAACGGAATCTCCGCAACACGCTGGCGGTTGCCCATCACTTTCGCCCCTCGGACCATCGCGCCATCTTCGTCGCCAACCTGCAGAGCCAATTGCATCAGTTCGCCATCGTCACCATTGCATTGCAGGTGTTGCTGTCACTGGTTGGCGCGCTCACACTCGGCATTGCCGGCATTGGCTTGATGAACATCATGCTTGTGGCCGTGCAACAGCGCACGCGAGAGATTGGCATTGAAAAGGCATTGGGCGCGCAGCGTCATCACATACTGGTGCAGTTTCTCGCGGAAGCGCTGGCAATTACCGGCGTGGGAGGCGCGTGCGGAATCGCGCTGGCGTATCTCGTCTCTGCCATGGTTGGCCGCATTACGTTTTACAGCGCGCTGGCAAAGAATGCTGAAAATGCCGACATCCGCCTTTTGATTTCTCCATCATCAGTGATTGTTGCCACCGCGATTTTGGTGGTCACCGGGCTTGTCAGCGGGATGATCCCGGCGATTCGGGCGGCGAACCTGGACCCGATTGAAGCGTTGCGCTACGAATAGTTTTTTTGTTCGCCCAGCGGGAACCTTCAGATCGTCGCGCGCGTAATCACATGCATGTTCAGTGATGTGAAGCTCGCCATTCGTCAACTAAGGAAGTCGCCGGGATTCGCACTCACGGCGATTGTGACGCTTGCCCTGGGAATCGGCGCCAACGCAATCGTATTCAGCGTGATGAATGCACTGGTATTGCGGCCGCTGAACCTGCCCGGTGCGGAGCGCCTTTACACCGTGCAACGGTTCAAGTACCCTTCGCAGTCGTATCCCGATTATGTCGACTTGCGGGACAAGAATCACACCTTCGAGAGCATGATTCTGTGCCAGATAATTGGCGCAGTCGGCGTGGATACTGGCGGCAATCCTTCCACAGCATGGCCCTACCTGACGAGCGGAAATTACTTTGACGCGCTTGGTGTGCAGCCTTATCTCGGGCGTTTCTTTCACCCGTCAGACGAAAAGGGGACCAACAGCGCACCTTACGTTGTGCTCAGCTACGCGTACTGGCAAAGTAATTTCCATGGCGATAAGGACGTGGTTGGCCGCAAGGTCGATATCAACAAGCATCCATTCACCATCATTGGTGTTGCGCAGCCCGGCTTTCGCGGTACCGAACTTTTCTTTGCGCCGGCGCTCTGGATTCCCGGAGTAGAACAGCCACTCGTCATGGGATTCGATCAGCTCAAGCAGCGCGGCAATCACGGCCCGTTCGTAGTGGGCAAGTTGAAACCGGGAGTAACTCCCACACAAGCCGCTGCGGATCTCAATTCGATCGGCTCGTGGTTGTCGAAGACCTACCCGGCTGAAGATGAAGGGATCGGTTTCTCCTTGGCGCGTCCAGGGCTCATTGGCGATTTCATGGGCGGACCAGCGCGGGCCTTCGTAGCCGGGCTGATGTTGCTCTCTGGTCTGATTCTGCTGGCTGCATGCGCAAACCTCGGAAGCCTGTTTGCGGCACGCGCCGCAGACCGTGCCAAGGACGTTGCGTTGCGGCTGGCGCTGGGGTCACGACGTGGCCGAATTCTGCGCCAGTTGCTGGCAGAGGCTGTACTGGTTTCGCTGGTGGGCGGTGTGGTCGGCCTGGCCGGCGGCCTGGTCATTTTGCGCGCTCTGAGCGTCTGGCAGCCTATCGGCAATGTGCCCATCAACGTGCCGGTGAATCCTGACATTCGCACTTACATTGTTGCGCTGGCATTGGCGCTGGTTAGCGGACTGCTGTTTGGAATTGTGCCGATTCGCCAGGTGATGCGCTCTGATCCGTGGCAAATCATTCGAACCGGCATGAGCAGTACGTCGGGGATGAAGCGCTTTTCATTGCGCGATGTGCTGCTCGTGGTGCAAATTGCAATCTGCGCAGTGCTTGTCACTTCATCGCTGGTGGCCGTGCGTGGCCTCATGCGCTCCATGAGCAACAACTTCGGCTTCACGCCCGATGGCGCAATGCTTGTCCAAACCGATCTTCGCATGGCCGGCTATGCGGACGATCGTGTTCCGGAGATGCAGCGCCGTATGCTTGACGCGGTGCGGGCCATTCCCGGCGTCACCTCCGTGGGCTACAACAATCAGATTCCCCTGGGGGTCGGCGGAAGCGACTCGTATGTTTATGCCGACAGCACAACCGATTATCGACCAACAAACTATGCCGCCGATGCGATGAACTACAACGTCTCCCCGGGATATCTGGGCGCGGCGGGAACCAGGCTGATCGCTGGCAGAGACCTTTCGTTCAGTGACGACAAAAAATCGCCTACGGTGGCGCTCGTCAACCACCAATTCGCAGTCAAGGTATTCGGCTCCGTTGAGAAAGCTATCGGCGGGCACTTCAAATATTGGGGTGGAAAGCGCGCAGAGGTTGTGGGCGTGGTTGAAGACGGGAAATATCGCACGCTTACAGAAGATCAGCAGCCGGCGATGTTCTTCTCGTTCCAGCAGCAGAATTCGAGCGAGACGTGGCTGGTGGTGCGATCAAAGCGCAACCAGGCGGAACTTTCAACAGCCCTGGATAAAACGCTGCATGGGCTCGATTCAGGACTGCCGCTCAAAATGGATACCTGGAACTCCGAGATGGATACTGCGCTGTTTGCCGCGCGTGTGGCTACCGTCGCGCTTGGCGTACTGGGAATGCTGGGCGCAATGCTCGCCGTTACCGGCGTGTTCGGCATGGCTTCTTACGCGGTCAGCAAGCGGCTACGCGAACTTGGAATTCGCGTGGCCCTCGGCGCGAGCCAGCGGCAGATTCTGCGCACTTCGCTTGGTCGCGCACTTGTCCTGATGACAGCGGGCTCGGTTGCGGGACTAGCGCTTGGCGTGCTCGCAACCCGTGTGTTGGCGTACATCGTGTACGAGGCAACGCCGAAAGATCCGATGGTGCTGGGTGGCGTGGGCTTGACGATGCTGTTGCTGGGATTGATTGCGACCTGGATTCCTGCCCGCCGCGCGCTGGCTGTCGATCCGCTGGTGTTGTTGCGCGAAGAGTAGTGGACTCTCACAGTAATTCGATTTTCAAAGCGATATGAACAGGAGAGGGAGGGGCGCCAGGATGCCTCTCCCTCTCAATTTGTTTGCGGAATGCCTATTGAAACCTGAAAGAGTTTTGTTCCTTACGTATCGCCGAGGGTGTACATCTGCTTGCCCGGTGCGTTAATCTTGCCCGTCATGAAAAACCCAAAGACGAGCAGCACCTCATCGTTTTTTGCCATTCTTTTTGCATGCTTAGCCATTGCAATTTCTTGCCAGGCCCAGGCTCCGGCGCCCGATTCACCCGCCATTGAAGCTAAAGCCAAGGCGATGCTCTCGAAGCTTTCGCTTGAGCAGAAGATAGAACTGCTTGGCGGCGTTGACAACATGTACACGCGGCCGATGCCGGTAATCGATCTGCCGCGCTTCAAGATGTCTGACGCGTCAGTCGGCGTGCGCACCTGGGGCCCGACGACCGCCTACGCGGGCGGCGTGGCGCTGGCCGCTACGTGGGACACGGATTTTGCGCGCAAGCTCGGCGTTAGCCTGGGTCAGGATGCGCGTGCGCGCAGCGTGAATTTTCTGCTGGGCCCCGGTGTCAACATCGCCCGCGCGCCGGTTGGCGGCCGCAACTTTGAATACCTTTCGGAGGATCCATACCTGAATGGAGCGCTTGCGGTTCCGTTCATCCAGGGTGTTCAGTCGCAGGGTGTAATCGCCACCGTCAAGCATTACGCGCTCAATAACCAGGAATACAATCGGCACGATTCCAGCTCGGATGTTGATGAGCGCACCATGCGCGAGATTTACTTGCCGGCGTTTGAGGCTGCAGTAGTCAAGGGCAAGGTTGACTCGGTGATGAATTCCTACAACGAGGTCAACGGCGTTCACGCCACGCAGAATGAATTGTTGAATAACAAGATTCTGAAAGGTGAGTGGGGTTTCGGCGGCGTGCTGATGTCGGACTGGGATGCGACCTACGACGCCGTGGGCGCTGCCAACTTCGGTCTCGACCTTGAAATGCCCAGCCCGAAATACATGACCGCAAAAAATCTTGTGCCCGCCGTCAAGTCAGGCGAGGTAAAGGAATCGACGATCGACGAGAAACTGCTGCGCCTGTTCCGCACAGAGTTGCGCTACGGGTTCACCGATCGCCCGCAGTTCGACCCGCAATTTTCCACCTATAACCGGGCCGCGCGCGCTGTAGCGTTGCAAGGTGCTCTTGAGAGCATCACGCTGCTCAAGAACGATGGAAACCTGCTGCCGCTCGATTCCAAAAAGATAAAAACCATTGCGATCATCGGCCCCGATGCATGGCCGCAGGTCGCGGGTGGCGGTTCATCGGAGCCGACGCCGTTCGCGGCAGTTTCCACGGTTGCGGGCATTGCAGACGCGCTTGGACCCGATGTTCATTTGCTCTATAGCCGCGGCTTGCCGGAAATCGCTGACCTGTTCCGCAATACAAAGTGGATTGGCGCTGTGACGTCGCAGACGTTTTCAACGGGCGATTTCAGCGGCACATCGGTTGACGGAACAAGGCGCAATCTCTCTGATTGGCGTCCCAACGACAGGGTTCCTCCAGACGCGACGCCGCGCAGCATTCGCTACAAGGCCGCGTTCAAGGCGGAGAACGCCGGCAAGTACCTGGTGCTCGCAGGCGCTTCCGGGTCTGATTCGTTCAAGGTCTTTGTAAATGGAAAGCAGTTGCTGGAGCATGTTCGCGCGGAAGGTTCCGTGCCGTCCTACACCTCAATTGATCTCGATGCTGGGCAGACGGCCAATGTGCAGGTGGATTATCTGCCTGGCGCTGCGGGCACGCACCTTGGCGTCGGCGTCGCGTATGAGCCGGAGATGATTTCAGCGGACGCGAAACAGTACGCGAAAATCGCCGATGTGGTTGTTGTCGCCGTTGGCTTTGACGGACCCAGCGAAGGTGAAGGACACGATCGAACGTTCACGCTGCCGTATGGACAGGATGCGCTGATCGAGGCCATAGCAGCGGCCAATCCGCATACGATCGTCACGCTGTCGAGCGGCGGCGCCGTGGATACCAGACGTTGGCTCGATAAGGTGCCGGTATTCCTGCACACCTGGTATCCGGGGCAGGAAGGTGGCACGGCGGTTGCGAGCGTACTGTTCGGCAAGCAAAACCCCGAAGGCAAATTGCCGGTGAGTTTCGATCGAGATTGGGAACAGAATCTCGCCCGCCAGTTCTACTACCCGGTGGCGGGAGCAAACACCACGCTGCACACGATTGGCGAAGGCGGCAGGCCGCGTGACTACACCATCGAGCACATCAATTATGGTGACAAGCTGATGGTTGGTTATCGCTACTGGACGACGACCGGAAAGCACGCGCTGTATCCCTTTGGATTCGGTTTGAGCTACACCACGTTCAGCTTTACAAATCTCAAGGTGCCAGCAACGGCGTCCGCGGGTTCAACCATTGCGGTGAGCTTTGACGTAACCAATACAGGCAAGATCGCGGGAGCTGAGGTTGCGCAACTCTACGTGTCCGATCCTTCGTCGAAAGTGCAGCGGCCGGAGCGCGAGTTGAAAGGCTTTGAGAAAGTCAGACTCGCTCCCGGAGAGAAAAGGCATGTAACGCTCAACCTGGATGCGCGCGCATTCAGCTACTGGAGCGATACGGCGCACAAGTGGACCATCGATCCCGGAAAGTTCGCATTCCTCGTAGGTGATTCGAGCGAGAACACGCCGCTGCATGCGGACATCACACTCAATTAGCTGACTTTGATTAGCCGAATTTGACCGAGTAACAAAAAAGGCAGTTCCCGCGCTTATGATCGCAGATATGAAACGCATTTTGCTTTCGTGGAGCAGCGGCAAAGACAGTGCATGGGCACTCGAGATTCTGCGTCGCGACCAGGCGATCGAAGTCTGTGGCCTGCTGACTACGCTCAATTCCGAATTCGACCGCGTTGCCATGCACGGCACGCGCCGCAGTGTTCTTCAGGCTCAGGCTAAAGCCGCAAATCTGCCCCTGTGGATCGTGCCTTTGCCGTGGCCGTGCACCAACGATGTGTACGAAAGCCGGATGTCCGAAGTTTGCCTGCGCGCCGTTTCTGAAGGAATGAGCGCGGTTGCGTTCGGCGATCTGTTTCTTGAGGACGTCCGCGCATACCGCGAAAGGCAGCTTGAGGGTACGGGTCTGGAGCCGCTCTTTCCCCTATGGCAAATTCCCACCGGAGAACTTGCGCGGCAGATGATTGCCGGCGGTCTTCGGGCGCGTCTTGCGTGCGTGGACAAGAAACAAATCGGCGCGGAGTTTGCGGGCCGCGAGTTTGACGAGGCTTTGCTACGAGATTTGCCGGCAGAGGCGGACCCCTGTGGCGAGCGAGGCGAGTTTCACACCTGCGTTTATGCGGGCCCCATGTTCAGCGCTCCGCTGCCCCTGGAAAACGGCGAAATTGTCGACCGCGATGGCTTTGCTTTTGCGGACTTTCAGGTCGGAGCGGGTATGGCAGAGTTGAAGGCTCGCTGATCAGTACGTCGCGCGGCCGCCGCTTACGTCGTAGCACTGCCCGGTGACAAAGGAGCAATCGCGGCTTGAGAGAAAATGTACGACCGCTGCAACTTCTTCCGGCCGGCCGGTGCGCTTCATTGGGATGCGCTGCACCATGTAGTCCACCTGCGCCGTTGTCAGTTGCTCCAGCAACTTGGTGCGGATCACCGAAGGCGTGACGGCGTTAATGCAAATGCCCTCGGTAGCCACTTCTTTGGCGATGGATTTGGTGAGGCCGATGATGGCCGCCTTTGATGCGGAATAGGCAACCATATTCGGATTGCCTTCCTTGCCGGCAATCGAGGCGATGTTCACAATACGTCCGTAGCCACGCGCGCGCATGTGCGGCAAAACGGCGCGACAAAGATAGAACGGCGCATGGATATTGAGATCCATCACGCGGTGCCAGTCGGCGTCGGTCTGCTCCCAGATGGGCGCGGCGCGTCCGGCAATTCCAGCATTGTTCACCAGGATTTCGAGCGAGCCCGCGAAGTCGATGACTTTGGCAATCGCGGCTTGCACCTGTTCTACGCTGGTGACGTCGAGCGGCAGCGGGAATGCGCCGCCACCGATTTTGGTTGCAACAGCATGTGCTGCTGCATTGTCGATATCTGCAACTGCAACGCGTGCACCTGCGGCGGCTAGCCTGGTGGCAATCACTTCGCCAATACCTGACCCGGCCCCTGTGACTACGGCCGTCTGGCCAGTGAGTTCGAACATTATCTTGCTCCGATAAATTTTTTAAATGCGGACGAAGATGCGCTTCCTGAACATCCAGTAGAGGACAAGCCAGAACGTGCAAAGCGTGAGAATGCCGACGTTCTCTACCAGATCGCTGGAACGAGGAGGTTCGGCCACCTGCTCTGCAAGACTGCCAGGGGCAGCAAGACTGCTCATGGCCGAATCCTCGTTGAATTGGCGCTGTTCGTCAATCCCTTTTTAGCGCAGGGTCTTTAGCGCCGGATAAAGCTTTCTCCATGCGGCATATCCAGCTTTGTATGCGACCAGATCGGCCGGATCGGGATCGATTCGCTGCGCTACTTCGATGGCCTGCGCGCAAGCCTGGTCGAGGTTTGCCCAGTGTCCCGCACCCACTCCTGCCATAAGCGCGCAACCGAATGCACCGCCTTCTTCAGCGGTGAGCACTTCAACGGGATGCCCGTAGATGCCGGCCTGAATGCGCCGCCACAGTGCGCCGCGCGCTCCACCGCCGCCCAGGCGAATGCCGCTTACCGGAATGCCGAGCTCGGCAAAGAGAGTGAACGTATCCTGCAGCGAATAGGCAACGCCTTCAAGAACTGCGCGAACAAAATGCGCAGCCGTGGTGCCCGCTCCAATGCAGGCAAAGGCGGCGCGCACTTCAGGATCAAGGTGCGGCGTGCGTTCGCCCAGCAGATAGGGACCCCAAAGCAGGCCTTCGCATCCGGCTGGAATCTTGGCGGCATCCGCGTTGAGCGCGTCGTAGCTCTGGCCGGCGAAGAATGTTTCTTTCAGCCAGCTCAGGCTCAGGCCTGCACTCTGCGTTACGCCCATTACGTGCCACAGGCCCGGAACCGCATGGCAGAACGTGTGCAAGCGGCCTTTGGGATCCCTGGTGGGCTGGGCGGTGGCGGCAAACACCACGCCGGAGGTTCCAATGGTTGCGGAAACTGAGCCCGGCTGCAGAATGCCCATGCCGACTGCTCCAGCACCCTGATCGCCTGCGCCGGCAGCCACGGGCGTGCCCGCCTTCAGCCCCGTTAGTCCGGCAGCCTGCTCGCTGATCTTCGCGCAGATTTCCGGTGACTCAAACACCCGCGGCAGCCAGCTTTCCTGGATGCTTGCGGCCTCGGCAACTTCACGCGACCAGCGGCGATGCGTTACGTCCAGCAGCAACGTTCCTGAAGCTTCCTGCACATCGATGGCGAACTCGCCTGTCAGGCGATAGCGCACGTAGTCCTTGGGACACATGATGTGACGGATCTTGGCGAAGATCTCAGGCTGATGTTTCTTGACCCACAGCAGCTTGGTAACCGTAAAGTTCGGCAACGCGGGATTGCAGGTGAGCTCGATCAGGCGCTCGTAGCCGATCTTTTCGGTGAGCCAGTCGCATTCGGGCTGCGTACGGGTATCGCACCAGATGAGCGCAGGCCGCAGCACCGCGCCATTTTCGTCGAGCATGACCGCGCCGTGCATCTGGCCCGTGAGGGCGATAGCCGTAATGGGTTCCTTTGGCTCCGGCGTTGAGGCAATTGCGCCGAGAATGGCTTCCTGTGCCGCACGCCACCAGTCTTCAGGATCCTGCTCGGCCCATCCCGGATGCTCGGCTCGGAAAGGAGCATGATTGCTGGACGCGGTACCTACCAGCTTGCCTGCTGCATCCACAACAACCGCGCGCGTTCCGCCAGTTCCTACATCCATTCCCAGGAACCACATAATCGTATTCCCCCTGTCTAAATCGGTTTTCTTCGGCGGAGTGAGGATAGCAGCTTACGTGCCCGCGAGAAAAGTATCGGCGGCCCGAAAAGGCCTCAGCGGGGCAAATTCATGTTCCGCATCAACGTCTGTCCGGCAAGGCCCACCGCGAAGCAGGCAGCGGCGGCAAAGAGAAAGCTGTCGAAGCGGTCCAGGATGCCACCGTGACCGGGCAGCAGATTGCTGAAGTCCTTGACGCCGCTTTTTCGCTTGACGAGCGATGCCAGCAGATCGCCGGTAATCGCCGCGACCACAATAAAGCAGCTTGCCAGCACGGTTGGAAATACCGGCGTCTCGATGAGCGCCCGAAGCGCATAAGCCATGCCGATGGCGAACAGCAATCCGCCTAGGCTGCCTTCAATCGTTTTGCCGGGACTGATGGCGGCTGCAAGCTGATGCTTCCCAAGCAACTGGCCCGTTACCTGGCTGAATCCGTCAAAGCTGCACACGATCAGGAAGACGAAGATTGCAGTTTCTGAGGCAGAGAACCAGGCGAATGCTACCGCGGATGCGCCAACCAGTAAGTAACCCAGCGAGATGGCGATTGTCTTGATGCGACTGCCACCTGCAGCAGCGATGACAACGCGAAAAAGCTCTCGCGCACCGAGAACCACGATGAACGCCACCATGGTAGTAAAGATCCAGTGCCCGGCCAACGCGGCAAAAAGCACCGAATTCACAATGCAGAAATACGTTACAAATTTGACCAGCCGGGCGCGGCGAACGTGCGCGGGCTGCTTGCGGCTGGCGAAGAACAATCCGATGCCGCCCAGGAGAAATGCTGACGTGTAAATTGCAATCACGCGCAAAATCATGCGACCTCCGGTCCATTGCAGGCCAAGGCCGCAGGAAGCATCTTCAATTCAATCGCGACAACATTCGAAACGATCTCGCCATCCATCATCAGATTTCGTGGAGCATCCAGGTCCAGTCGCATTGCCGTCGCCTGGCTGATCGCATAGGGTTCGTAGATTCCGGTTCGCGAAAGCGCCGACAAATTGTGCGCGGTCTGTTTGAAGATTCCCGCTTCCATCTCCATAGTTTCAAAACGGCCGTCACACAAACTTGCCTGGCGGAAAGCGACGAAGTTCGCAACATGCCGAGTGTTGTTAGCGATAAATCCGCTCAAGAATACTTTGCGAGGAGCGCCTTCTCCGTCTTGAATGCGAGCGCGGAAGTAAGAAGGCCGGACGACCGTTGCAGCGGCAGCATAAGACATCTTCCCAAGCCGCGCAAGCTTGCGTGCGCGTAACGTGACGGCAGCAGGGTAGCCAAGGGCAACGGTGCTGGCCGCGAAATGCATAGACTGCGAGCCCTCCGCCGTTGTAACGATTACCTGCATCAGGTCGATTGTGCGCGCCACTTGCCAATGGAGCACGTCAAGAGTCCCGCGACGATGCATAAGTCCAAGATCCCGTGCCAGCGAGTTGCCGCGTCCCGCGGGAATGAGCGCAATGCGCTGCCGTCGGCAATCGAGGCCCTTCAGAATTTCAAAGATCGTTCCATCGCCGCCGACAGCAACCACACCATCGAACGATTGCGAGTCACGCGCAAGTTCCTCGGCGTGCCCCGCATGATGCGTAAGAACGGTCCGCGCAACAAGTCGGCGAAGTGCCGGCATCAGTTCGGCGAGCCGGTCACCGTTGCGATTGCCACCCGAATGCGGATTTACAATTGCGAGCCAATCGCCAGTCAGGATTACCTCTCTTTTTCGGCAAGCACGCGAAAGATGTTGCCGACATCGGTTTTCCATGTGGGAAGGATGCAGATAAGGATCATCTCTTCCGTCAGAGATACGACGTAAACCAGCACTGTGAGCTGGAATAGCCAGCCGTGATAGCCCCATAGAAAAAGAGACATTACAAAGATTCCACTCGCATAGGCAGTCACTCGATCAAGCAGTGTGTGAAAGCTGGATAGCCTGCCGTAGCGGAGGACCGAAGCAACTATCTCCGTAATGTAGAAGACGGCGACAATAAGCACGCCCGTGAAATGCTCGTCGACAAATGCGCGCTGAAAAACATAGACACCGAACAGGCCAATCAACACGGTGAGCATGTCGGCTGCGGAGTCAAGCGCTGCGCCAACCTTCGAAGTCAAATGGAATGTGCGGGCAATCAAGCCGTCGAGGATGTCGCTCAGCAGGCACGCAAGTAATAGCCATTTGAAGAGATCGATCTCATGCTGGAGAACAGCCGCGAGCAGGAACGCAGTCGCGCAGAGCCGCGCAATCGAAATTGCATTAGGAGTGTTGCGCCAGATTGCATGAAGCGCGACGTGCCCGGCTTGCATAGAAAAGCCATTATAGACACGCCGCGCAGAAATTAGGGAGTGGTCTGCTCCGGAGTCACGTCAGTATTCTCGCGCGTGAAGACAAAATGCAATGTCCATACGCTGGCGATCGGTTGGCCGCTTGCCCGCGCCGGTGTAAATTTCCATTGCCGCGCGGCTTCCATCGCAACTTTGGCAAAATACCTGCTCGGGCCGGCAGACTCGAAACTGGCGTCCTGCACTTCGCCGGCCGGGCTCACGTTGACGCGCACGCGTACGTTCACTTTGCCCTGAATGCTGCGGCTGGCGGCTGGTAGAACATCCGGCATCACGCGTTGAGCAATTGAGCCTTTGGCGGAGCTATTCGCCGTGCCAGAATTGCTGGCCGCTCCGGAGTTGCCAGCAGCATTCGCGCCGGTTTGCCCTTGCGTAGGTGCCGCTTCGGCGGGCGATGCGGTGGCTGCAGAGGGCGGTTTCTCTGGCTGGGTTGTAGCTTGCGCAGGCTCAGCTGTTGTCTGCGCGGGCTGTGGTTGCTGTTGTGGCTCCGGCGCTGGCACAGGCGCTGACGATTGCGCTGTCGGCTGATCGTTCGACTTCGTGGCCGGGAGCGTTCCATGCGAGCGTGACCAGAGCAGCAATACGACCGCAGTGAGAATAAGCACCACAATCAGAAGCACGCCTCGACGAGGTTTCCTTTGGGACTCGCGGCGGTCTTCAAATGCAAATCGTGGCAATGCCTGCCCAATCGGCTTCGGCGCCTGTGGTTCAGGTGCCGGAGGTGGTGTGGGCGCAGCAACCGGCAAGTCGATTCCCAGATGGTGCCTGACATCGTTAAGTGCGGCGCGCCGTGCCGGATCCACGCGGAGACACGCGGCCGCAATCCCTGCAAACGGCTGCGGAACCGATTCCGGAATACGAACGTCGCGATGATTGGCGCGGTTCCAGTCGGGAGTTTGCTGCGTTAGCGCTTCAACAATCATCACGCCGAGTGACCACATATCCATTGCCGGCGACATGGTCCCCTGGGCGCGCTCCGGAGCGTCGTAGATGCTCAGAGCAAGTTCCTCATCAACTGGTGCGCCAACAGGCTGCAGACTGTCCGATGACAGCTTAAGCTGATCGGCGACAACGAGAATATTTGAAGGCTTCAACCGGCCGTGCACCAGTCCATGCCCGTGCAGTTCGCCGAGCGCTTCCACGACGGGAACCAGCGTTTGTCTCACTTCCTCCGGATCGAGCGGACGAATCAGCAGAATTTCAGAAAGAACTTCTTCGGCAAATTCAGTCACGACAAAGGCGTAAGCAGAGCCGTCGATGGCGCAACGCCCGCTTTCCAACACACGCAAAAGTTGCGCGTGCGCTCGGCTGGCGTTCATCGCAAAAGCAATGCGTGCTTCGACGCCTGCTTCGATCGGCATAAATTTGATAGCAGCTTTTTGCGGGGAGTCTCCCGGCAGTTCCGTCAGGAAAACGTCGCTGTGACCGGATCCACCCAGCCATTGAAGAAGCGAGAAGCGCCCGTCAACGACTCGTCCGACCCAGTCACTCTGAATCGCCGTAGCTTTCATGGCATTGATCATTCTAACTGCCTTTGGATGGCAGAAGAGCGGAAAATGCCGCCGCGCGTTAGCACGGAATCGCTCTGAATGTCCGAATCGCGAATTTCTTTGCCGTGTTTCTTCGCTAAGACCCGGCTCCGGAATCCTGCACAGGCGCACGGCGCGCCGTCTGCCGGCTCAGTAGAACAACCACCACTGCGGAGAGAGCCATCATGCCGCCAACAACATACAGCCCGCCTGTGTAGCTGCCCAGCTTGTCCTTCAGCCAACCCACAACTACCGGCCCGATAAATCCACCAAAGTTGCCCATTGAATTAATCATTGCAATGCCAGCTGCTGCGCTCGCGCCGGTCAGGAACATGCTCGGCATCGCCCACACCGGGCCCTTGGTGGAGTTGACGCCGATGTTGGCGATCATCAGCGCCAGAATGACCGGAATGGCAGCCACCGCCCATCCCGCCCATATAAATCCCGCGCACGCCAACAGGCTGGCGATTGCTACATGCCATGGGCGTTCCAGGGTTATATCGGAATGCCGAGCCCATAGAACCATGCAGGCCACAGCGACAAAACTTGGCGCAGAATTCAGCCAGCCAATCGTCATGGCGGAGTAGCCGTACTGCTTGAGAATCAGCGGCGACCAGAAGCCGAGAACATACAGGCCCGCGGAGCCGCCTGAATAGACAAGCGCCAGAGCCAGCACGCGCGGATCGCAAAGCGCTGCCATCACTTCGCTCTTTGCAACGCCCTTGCCAGTGTGCCTGCTGCTCTCCACGCGCTCAGCTTCAAGTGTCTGCACCAGCCAGGTACGTTCTTCTTCGTCGAGCCAGCGTGCCTCTTCGGGCCTGTCGCACAGCACCTTGAATGTCAGCAGTCCGAGGAAGATTGCGGGCAAAGCTTCAATAATGTAGAGCCACTGCCAGTTCATCAGACCCCAGAACTTCGGCAACTCCATCAGGGCTCCTGAGATCGGCGAGCCAATAGCCGTCGAAAGCGGCGCGGCGGCCATAAAGAACGCAATGGCTGCGGCGCGATAACGGGCAGGGAACCAAAGGCTCAGGTAGAGCAGCGTTCCCGGAAAGAATCCCGACTCAGCCAGACCGAGCAGAAAGCGCATGGCATAAAAGCTGTACGGCCCCACAACAAACGCTGAAGCAATTGACACCAGGCCCCACGCAATCACAACGCGCGCAATCCAGACCCGCGCGCCAACACGCAGCAAAATAAGGTTCGATGGAACCTGGAACAATACGTAACCGAGAAAGAAGATGCCGCTGCCAAAACCGAACATCGATGCATTCAGTCCGATTGCCGAGCTCATGCTGAAGGCCGCAAATCCCACATTGACGCGATCAAGAAAGCTGACAAAGTAGAGCAGCATGACAAACGGAAGTATGCGCACGCGCAGCTTGCGCGCTACGCGCGCTTCAATATCGGGAATGGCGACGGGCAGGTTCACGCGGTGGCCAGCGGACTCCGGGCCGTTACGGCAACCTCTGCGCAAACCGCCGACGTAACCTCAACCGTTGTCGCAGCGCCGCCAAGATCGCGCGTGTGCAGCCTGGTATTGGCGGTGACGTGTTCAATGGCTTGCATCAGGCGCCGTGCGGCGTCTGGCTCGCCAAGATGCTCCAGCATCATAACCGCGGACCAGAAAGTGCCGACCGGGTTCGCCAGTCCCTTGCCCATAATGTCGAATGCGGAGCCGTGAATCGGCTCAAACATCGAAGGGAACTGCCGCTCCGGGTTGATGTTTGCCGTTGGTCCAATGCCAATGCTCCCGGCGAGCGCCGCTGCCAGATCGCTCAATATGTCAGCGTGCAGGTTTGTGGCAACAATCGTATCCAGAGATGCCGGACGGTTCACCATGCGCACCGTTGCCGCATCCACCAGTTCCTTGTCCCACTTCACGTCAGGAAAATCTTTCGCAACCTCAGCGGCAACTTCGTCCCACATGACCATGGCATGCCGCTGCGCATTGCTTTTGGTAATCAGCGTAAGCAGCTTACGCTGACGCGACTGAGCCAGCTTGAAACCGAAGCGCTGAATGCGTTCCACGCCGGCGCGCGTCATCACAGAGAGATCAGTGGCAACTTCAATCGGCAGTCCCTGGTGCACGCGGCCGCCGGCGCCGGAGTACTCGCCCTCAGTATTTTCGCGAACGATCACCCAGTCCAGATCCTCAGGCCGGCAGCGCTTCAGGGGCGCGTCAATGCCGGGCAGAATGCGCGTCGGCCGCACGTTGGCGTATTGGTCAAGACCCTGGCAAATTTTTAGCCGCAGTCCCCACAGCGTAATGTGGTCGGGAATGTGCGGATCGCCCGCCGAGCCAAACAGAATCGCGTCCTTGCTTTTGAGCATTTCAAGTCCATCGGCAGGCATCATGGCGCCGTGCAGGCGATAGTAGTCGCCGCCCCAGTCAAAATGCTCAAAGTCGAATCGGAACGTGTTATCGGCCGCAGCCAGCGCCTCAAGCACCTGTCGTCCAGCGGGCACCACCTCTTTACCAATGCCGTCACCAGGCACCAACGCAACCTTGTATGTCTTCATCCTGCCCACTCCAAATCGAACACGGCCATTCTACCTGCAAGTGCAATGGTCTGGCCTTTGGAGCAAGACGACGGGGGGCCACTCTCGCGGGAATTAAAAACAGCCACACCGTAATGCGAGACAACAACCCGCCCTGTGACCCATGGCACATGCACTTTTAGCCACTGGCGTGACAATGGTTTCGTAAGGTTCGCCAGCACCCGAGCTGCGCGCCGAGGAGACGACCCATGAGCGACCTAGCCACTTTGGCCGAAGCAGTTGCGCTTGACCCGCTAGTTGACCACCCAGCCGACTACCACGTTTTTCACAAATTTATTCAGCGCTGCAAAGATCTGCCGGCCGTCACCACAGCAGTCGTTTGGCCGCTCTCTGACGTAGCCATGAAAGGTGCAGTTGAAGCCGCGCTCGCCGGCCTGATTGAGCCCACGCTGATTGGCCCCAGGGATCAGATGAATGCCCTCGCCGCGAGAATCGGCGTTGATATCAGCGCTTATCCGGTTGTCGATACTGACACTGAAGCCAAAGCTGCTGAAGCGGCTGTGGCCATTTGCCGCGCCGGCAACGCGCAGGCGCTCATGAAGGGCAGCCTGCACACGGACGAATTGTTGAAACCAGCCATGGCCCGCGACACCGGCCTGCGCACCGCGCGCCGCATTTCGCACGTGTTCATCATGGATACACCTGCTTATGCCCGCACGCTGCTCATCACCGATGCTGCCATCAACATCACGCCCGAACTTGAAGACAAGGTCCACATTGTGCAGAACGCAATCGACCTTGCCCATGCTCTCGGCATTCCTGAGCCCAAGGTTGCGCTTCTGTCGGCAGTTGAAACCGTCAGCCCCAAGATCAAGTCCACTTTAGACGCGGCTGCTCTCTGCAAAATGGCCGACCGTGGCCAGATCACCGGCGGCATCCTCGACGGTCCGCTGGCATTTGATACTGCGGTAAGCCAGAAGGCAGCAAAAATCAAAAATCTGGTTTCGCCCGTTACCGGCGTGGCTGACATTCTCGTCGTTCCCGATCTTGAGAGCGGCAACATGCTGGCCAAACAGCTTGAATACCTTGGCGGCGCGCAGCTTGCTGGAATCGTTCTCGGTGCGCGCGTTCCCACCATTCTTACCAGCCGCGCTGACTCGGCTGAAACCCGGCTCACCAGCTGCGCCGTGGCCGTGCTTCTGCACTATGCAGCTCATCCGGCAGTAAAGGTCTAATTTATATTTCTTAATCTCTGCCGGTTATAGCGAACGGGCGCCTCCTAACCTCCGGGGCGCCCGTTTTGCATTCGTGCGAATTTCAGCGTTTTGCACAGCAGCGTCAGTGTCGGCGGGGGACCTGACGCGCGAACGCGGCATCTAATTTGTCACACGCGAGCCGTCAATTTTGGCAGTATGCAAAGCTGCGACCGCAGTAAAGGAGATCCGATGTCGAGTCACACCAGCCAGACCTCAAAAGCCGCCAAGACCAGCAACCCTGACGGATTTACCCCAGACAAAATCAAGGATTTATCCAGCGTTATGAATGCTTTGCTGGCCGACGTATTCGCCCTCTATCTGAAAACCAAGAATTTTCATTGGCACATGAGCGGCGCGCATTTCCGCGACTATCACCTGCTGCTTGATGAGCAGGCGACGCAGATTTTTGCCATCTCAGACGACATTGCCGAGCGCGTGCGCAAAATCGGAGGAGTCACGGTGCGCTCCATCGGCCACATTGCGCGCCTGCAGCGGATTACTGACAACGACCAGGAGTTCGTGCCAGCCCACGACATGCTGCTCGAATTGCACGGCGACAATCGCGCGCTTGTTGAAAGCATGCGGGCGGCTCACGAAGTTGCATCCCGCGCCCACGATTTCGCCACTACCAGCCTGATTGAAGTGTGGATTGACGAAGCGGAGCGGCGTGCGTGGTTCCTGTTTGAAGCCACGCGCTAGCGTCGTTCGCGGATGCGATTGAGCTTTCGGGATTGCGAGCACTTTCAGAATGCGGTGCGGGAATTTTTGAGTCTGCGCTGCATTCTGAGAGACTTGAAATATGCCCAATCGCTTGCCCGCGCTGATCTTTGACCTGGACGGAACCCTTACCGATTCGAAGCCGGGCATCCTCGGATGCCTCAGGAAGGTCATCGACGCTCACGGAATCGTGGCCCAGGAGCCTCTTGATCGCTTCATCGGGCCTCCAGTTGAGGAGTGGGTGATTGACCTGTTGCCCAACGGCAGCGGGGAAGAGCAGACCGCTCTTGCACGCGAATATCGCGCCTGCTACGACCGCGAGGGCTGGTCGAATAACTCAGTGTTTGCGGGCGTGCGAGAAATGCTGGTGGAACTGCGCATGCAGGGACACTCACTCTACGTTTGCACATCAAAACAGCAACACTTCGCCGTACGCATTCTGGATCTCTTTGAGCTCTCCGCGCTCTTTACCTCTATCTACGGCGATAAAGCTGAATACGCGAGCCACAGCAAGGTCGATCTGCTGGCCAATCTTTTAAGCGAGCAGCAACTCGATCGCGAAACCACATGGATGATCGGCGATCGCAGCTTCGACTTTGACGCAGCCCGTGCAAACGGCGTGCGCAGCCTTGCGGCGGGCTGGGGCTATGGCTCGCTTGAAGAGTGCGCGCAGGCCGACGCCGTAGCGCAAACTCCCGCGGATGTAGCCGAACTGGTTGCCCCTGAAAGCCTCACGCAAGCGGGCTGATCCAGATCTTCAGCGCCAATTTCCTCGCCGCACTGGCGAAGAGAAGCACCAAAAACACTCGATGAAATTGTTTTTAATCGGGCCGTTAAGGCAGAGGGGGGAGCGTGTTTCCTCAACGCTTTAGTGGGGCCGCGCCGTTTTTAAACTCCACGCAAAATCTGAATATTAATGCCGTGTAAATGATTGAAAATGCATAATTAACATTTTATTGTTGACAATCGTTATTGATTCGTACTATTCTGGTGTCGGTCACCAACATCTCTAAGGAGGTTCCACATGCGTCCTATCCTCACAAGCGCTCTTATGCTCTCGTCGATTTTCCTCCCCGCAGCGGCCCATGCCAGCACAACCGCCGATGACGCCACTGCGCCAACCCCCGAGGTTCGTGTGAGCACCGGGGTTACCGCCCCCAAACTTGCCGATCCAATCAACATCGTAATGCCGGACGGCCTTTCCAGGGCCTTCATCCCGGCCGACGCCAAGCTCGAACTGTCTTTCACCGTCGACAGCAAGGGCCAGGCCGAGAACGTCAAGGTCACCAAGCCAGTTAGCCCCTACTGGGATGCGCGGGTCGTGGAAGCGGTCCAGAAATCCCACTTCAAACCAGCAAAGCTCGACGACCAGGCTGTGTCTATGGACATGAACCTCGTTGTCAGCCTGATGCCCTAACGCTTCATACATAACCTATAAAGAAAGCAAATAGCCGGGGGAGCCAAAAACTCTCCCGGCTTTTATATTTCTGCGGATGCGGGTCAGTTGGTCAGCAGTGGCATTGAGGTTTTCCACGAGGTAATTTCCGGATTGACGGTTACTCGCCAGCTATCGGCTGTTCTATAGTTTGGAGTGTCCATGATCCGCACTCTTATCCGAAAGACGCTCTTTCTACTTGCGCTGTCACCCTTGTGTTTTGCGCAGACAGTGAACAGGACGAATCTCTTCCCACTCAACGCAAAGCCACGAAAGAACACCCCGACCTTAACATCATCAGAACAGCGAGTCGGCAAGGTTGTGTATCAGGTTTTCCATCTTCGGGAGGACCCAAAACTTGAGGCGTTCAGGGTGGATATAGGCTTTTACGAAAAAGGCCAACTAGTGAAGGATTGGAATTACGGCATCATCCTCGAAAAAGACTTGAGCGGCAAAGGGACTCCTGATTATGTCTGGTACGGTGGCGATGACACGGGCCAGAGGCTGCTGTGGTTCGTTTCGAAAGACAATCAATACGAGTGCGTGAATGTGTTCAAGACTGCGGAAACGGCTTGGAAGAAGAAGTTTGGCACAACCGCACCTGATTTGGGTGCGGTCTTTGGAGACTATCAGGTTGGCGAAGTGAACTGGAATGGGCAGGCTCAGCTTCTAACCGTTTCCGTTGAGCCAAACGATGTGGAGCAAAAGAAGGTTCGCAAGGTGCGCTTAGCAATTACCCCACTTGAGTTCGTGCATAGCACGCGGTAAAGCCATCCGCAGGATTATGGGTAGTGCGTAAAGAGAGTCGCGCACGGAGCCATCTTTTCGATTATGCCAATCTGTTACGGTGGGATCGTCGTCAATTCGGAAGTAATTGCTTGCTCCTGCTTTTGTTTTGATGGCGTCGCGTTTATTGCTTCAGAAACTCCACCAGCCGTGGTCCCATTTCATCCGTACACTGTTCGGGTGCAAGGTGGCCGCAGCCTTTGAAAACATCGAGCTCCGATTGCGGCGCCAGATCGTGCATCTTTTGGCCGAGCGCCAGCGGCGTAATGCGATCCTCAGCGCCCCACAACATCAATACCGGCATCTTGAGTTCCGGCAACAGGCGATCGGTAACGTCCTCGCCGGTCAGCATGGTATCGAGCGCGCGCTTGATTACCCACGCATGTTGGCGCGAGTCGCGCAGAATGTCGCGCGCAACAAACCAGGGAATGGGCTGCGGCTGAGGCATGAGCAATGCTTCAAGCTCATCGAGTTGCCCCGCCGTCTCCGGCATAAAGAGGTCTGTGTCCCAATTAGGCCGCATGTACAGGCCAGCCGAGTCAAAAAGCATCAGTCGGCGAACCAGCTCGGGATGCGCACTGGCGGCGATCTGCACAATCCATCCGCCCATGGACCATCCGCCAAGATCTATTTGATTAAGTTCAAGCGACTTGATGAAGTCCACCAGCACAGTAGCTTGGTCGCGCACCGAGTAAGAAAAATTAGCGGGCCGCTCACTGCGTCCGTAGCCGGGCAGGTCAGGCAGATAAACGCGAAATCCGGCCTTGGCCAGGTAAGGCGCAAGCAGGCGCCAATCCTCGGCCCGCCCGCCAAGCCCGTGGACAAGGACCACGGCTTGCCCGCTCGCAGGGCCCTCTGCAAGGAAATGCATACGGTAGCCGTCAACAACCACCGAGCGATTCTCAACACCGGAAAGTTTTTCCTCGACGTACATTGATCCGTTGAAGAAACTCACCGGCCGTACCAGAAACGCCGTGCCACAGAGAAGCACAAGAGCGACGAGTATGCCGATCGTCCGCTGCAATTTGGACGCAAAACTCATTTTGCTTCTCTCTCCTGCAACGTCTTTGCGCGCTGCCACCCCAGTTCAATTACGCGTACGGTGATGGGGTCGAGCTTAAGCGCACTGTGGCTGTTCCACTCTGCACGCTCTGCCCATCGCACATCGTCGGCGTCTGAAGCGGCATTGAGAGTTCCGCCGGTTACGCGGCACAGGTAGTCGGCAATCACGTAGTGGTAACGAACGCGTTCGTTCTCGTGATGGATGCGGTCAAGAAGCTCGACGAGTTCGACAGGTTCGACAATCAGGCCTGTTTCTTCAAGAACTTCGCGTGCTACGCCGGCGATAAGCGACTCGCCCAACTCCACCAGCCCCCCCGGCAGCGACCATTGCCCCTTCAGCGGCTCGCGCCCGCGCCGCACCAGCAGCACACGGCCGTTGTCGACAACCACCGCGCCGACGCCGACCAACGGGTCCAATGGATATTCTCTCTGCATCGCATGTCCAGACTATAACTCTCTACGATAGCGCGTTGACTAGGCTCGCGTGCAACTCACGCGCGTTCAAAACATTGCGCCTGGGTCCTTCACTTGAATCGTGGAGACGCGTCTATCATCAAAGAAACAGTGAGGGGGAACGATGGCGGAATATACGCTGCATATTGACGGCATGCACTGCGGTTCCTGCGTGCGCCGCGTCAGCCAGGCACTTGCATCCACGCCAGGCTTCACGGTCAACGAAGTTCGTGTGGGAGCAGCCCGGCTGATCTCAACTGAGGAGCCGGCGCCGGTTGACCAGGCAATCGCAGCGCTTGCCAAGGCTGGTTACGCCGCGCACCTGGAAAAATAAATTGGAACCCACGGCCACAGAATCGGTCACACTGCCGGTGCTTGGCATGACGTGTGCGTCGTGCCAACACCACGTTGAGCAGGCGCTGCGCGAAACGGCCGGTGTTGAGTCGGCGCATGTAGACCTGATGGCTCACCGCGCCAGCATTGTGTTTGATCCCGCGACAGCCAAACCCGAACAGCTTGTCGAAGCAATCCGCGGAGCCGGTTACGATGCCGTGCTGCCACGCGCTGGCGACACAGGCAAGCACGATGATCGCGAAATCGAGTCGTCGCACATGGCTTGGGTCACGCTCATTGCGGGCGCCGCGGCCATGATGCTGGCCATGCCGCTCGGCACCCAAATGGGCGCATTCGATCATTGGTTGATGCGCGTTGTGCCCTGGCTGTATGCGCTGCCCGCGACACCGCTGCGGTGGTCGTTGCTGCTGATGACGGGTATCGTGGTGGTCTGGGCCGGCAGCAGCATTTATCTCAGCGCCATTCGCGCCTTGCGTCATGGCGCCACCAACATGAACACGCTGGTCGGCTTGGGTACAAGCGTCGCGTTCCTCTATTCGGCTTACGCCACCATTTGGCCGGCGCCTGGCCGTGATGTGTACTTCGACGCAGTGCTGCTGATTCTTGGCTTTCTGCTTTTGGGCAAAACGCTTGAAGCCCGCGCAAAGCGTCGCGCGCTTGCCGCGCTCGATTCGCTCTCGCGCCTGCGGCCTGTGACGGCGCGACGCATCCTTGATGGTGTTCAAGCGGTTGTCCCTTTGGAAGAAATTCAGCCGGGCGACAGCATCCTTGTGCTACCCGGCGAGCGCTTTCCGGTTGACGCGACAATCGAAGAAGGCCGCACGACGGTTGATGAATCCATGCTCACCGGCGAGTCCACTCCGCTGGTGCGCGAGCCGGGCGGCCGCGTGCTCGCCGGCTCGCTCAACTACGACGGCGCAGTGGTGTGCAAGGCGCAATCGCTCGGCGAGGCAACCGTGCTCTCGCAGATTACGCGCATGGTGGAGCAGGCACAGGGCTCGCGCGCGCCCATGGAGCGGCTCGCCGATCGAGCCAGCGCCGTCTTCGTTCCCGTTGTTCTGGGACTGGCGCTGATTACGTTCCTGGCATGGCTGATCGCTGCTCACTCCTTGCCGCTGGCGCTCGCAAATACGGTTGCGGTGCTGGTCATAGCCTGCCCCTGCGCCATGGGCCTTGCCGTACCCGCGGCACTTACCGTTGCAGTAGGCCGCGGCGCGCAGCTTGGCGTGCTCTTCAAAGGTGGAGAAGCGCTGGAGCGGTTGGCGAATCTCGATGTGATTGTGCTCGACAAAACCGGCACGCTCACCGGAGGCCGACCGGAACTGGCCGCGGTGCATGCGATCGGCGAAATCCCCGAGAACGATTTGCTGCGAATGGCCGCAGCAGCGGAAGAACGTTCGAATCATCCGCTGGCCCATGCAATTGTCGATTATTCGTCCCATCTTGGATTGACTTGGGAAGCCGCGCAAGACGTGCAGATTCTGCCTGGCCGTGGTCTGACAGCGCGCGTAGAAGGCCGCGAACTGCTGCTCGGCAATGAGGCCTTGTTTGGAGAATTCTTTATTGCGCTTCCCAAAGACATTGATCCTCCCACTGCCGGAACCACGCGTTTGTGGATGGCGCTCGATACCGTGCCCGTCGCCTGGTTTGACGCACGCGACGCATTGCGCCCCGACGCCGCTGAGGCCGTTACCGCGCTGCGAAGCACCGGCAAGGGCGGCGCAGGCTTGCGCGTGATGATGCTGACCGGCGACTCGCCTGTGGCGGCCGCGCCCATTGCCGGCCAACTCGGAATTACCGAAGTCGAAGCAGGGCTCGATCCGGCCGGCAAACTTGCGCGCATTCGCCAACTGCAAAAGAGCGGCTTGCGCGTGGCCATGGTGGGCGATGGCATCAACGACGCCGGCGCGCTGGCTCAGGCGGACGCGGGCATTGCCATGGGCACGGGCGCTGACCTGGCGCAGGAAGCCGGCGACGTCCTGCTGCTGCGCACGCAGCCCTCCGCCATTCCCGCCGCGCTGGGGCTGGCGCGCGCAACGTTACGCATCATGCGCCAGAATCTTGGCTGGGCGGTCGGCTATAATCTGCTCGGCATTCCGCTGGCCGCGGGCCTGCTTTACCCGGCTTTCCATATTCTGCTCACCCCATGGCTTGCGGCTGCGGCCATGGCTCTGAGCTCAATTTGCGTTTTAACCAACAGCCTTCGCCTGCGACGCTGGCAACCGGCGGCAATTGTGGCAAGTTAGACCGGGCAAGTTAAACTGGTTTCAGAGCCAGCCGTGCGCATCCTCACTCGCTACATCCTCGGTGAAATCCTCTCCCACACGTTGATAGGCCTCGCTCTTTTTACGTTCATCCTCTTCATGCCCTACCTTCCCAATGTGCTGGAGATGGTGGTGCGCAATAGTTCCACTTTTACTGATGCGGCAGAAATCTTTGTTTTCACGCTGCCCAACCTTCTCCGTGTCACAATTCCCATGTCGGTGCTGGTGGGTGTGCTGCTGGGCTTGAGCCGCCTGGCCGCTGACAGCGAAGTGATCGCCATGCGCGCCTCCGGCCTGGGCATTGGCTACTTCGTTCGCGTTTCATCAATCGTTGCCATCGGCGGCACCCTGTTGGGCTTGGCCAACTCGCTCTACCTTGCACCGCGTGCCAACCAGGCCATCCTCGACATGGAGCGGCAACTGGAGACATCGCAGGCCTCGTATCAGATTCAGCCGCGCGTCTTCTACGAGGACTTCAAGAATTTTGTTTTGTATGTGCAGATCGTGCGCTCGGGCACCGGTGCGTCCAACTGGGACCGGGTCTTTATGGCCGACGTAAGCGATCCCACTTCGCCGCGCATTACCACAGCGGCATCGGCAACTGTGGTCAGCGACTCATCACAGCTTTTGTTAATGAGGCTGCGCGATGGAGCACAACACGACATCACACCCGATCAGCCGAACGAGTACAACATCTCATCTTTCACCACAACAGATCGTCCCCTTGAGCTTGGCGCACAAGGCGATGTACACATTGGCCGCATGGATACTGCCATCTATGCGTTGCCGTTGAGCGCACTTCTCAAGGACATTCACCGGCCCGATTCTAAGACGTACATGATCGAGCTGAACAACCGATTCGCGTTTCCGGTAGCCTGCATTGTGCTCATGGTCGTTGGCGTTCCGCTTGGCGTCGCCTCACGGCGCGGCGGCAAAAGTTCAGGATTCGTCTATACCATTCTGCTGGTCGTTCTCTACTACGTTCTCTCTATAATAGGAACTGCGCTTGGGCGTCAAAACAAGCTGCCCGCGTTCGTCGGCGTATGGTCAGCAAATCTGCTCTTTGCTTCGGTCGGTATTTTTCTGCTTTGGCAAATGGCAACAGGCGGCACGGTTCTCAGCACCATTGTTGGCTGGGTCTCCCGCACGCCTAAGCAGCAGAGCGATCCGGGCAAGCCAAACGGAGTCCCTCTCACCAACTGGATGGATCGTTTTCAGCGCAACCGCCAACAGGCCAAATCGCGCAGTATATTTCCGCGCATCCTCGACGAATACGTGATGCGCGAATTCCTCGGCACCTTCGTTATGGTGCTGTCCGGCTTCGTCCTGCTCCTGCTCGTGTTCACCTTCTTTGAACTTGTCGGCGACATCATCCGCAACCACATTCCGCTGATGACAGTTGGCGCGTACCTCGTCAATCTCACGCCGGACATGCTCTACCAGATTGCGCCGCTCGCGGTGCTGATCGCGGTGCTGGTCACTTTCGGCGTACTCAACCGCAACAGCGAAATCACCGCCATGAAGGCCACCGGCATCAGCCTGTACCGGCTTGTTGTGCCCATCGTCTCCATCGCTGCCATCCTTTCCATCTGCCTTTTTCTTTTCGACCAGTACTACCTGCCCCAGGCAAACCGACGCCAGGAAGCTTTGCGCAACATCATCAAGGGCAAGCCGCCACAAACGGTTCTGCATCCCGAACATAACTGGATCTTCGGGCAACCGCGCGCAGGCGAGCCGGGCCGCATTTTTTATTACCAGTTCTACGATCCCGATCACAAAGAATTCGCCAACCTCTCGGTGTTCGAATTTGATCCTTCCACCTTTTCGCTGACCAGGCGCATTGTTTCGCCGCGCGTCTATTGGGACAGCGATAACGACATCTGGCGTTTTCAGAATGGCTGGGTGCGCGACATGAAAGGCGCCGAGACAACGGGGTATCGCGAGTTCAAGCAGTTGACGTTCTCTGAAATTCACGAAGATCCGGGCTACTTCACCAAGGAAAACCTGCAATCGCAGGAGATGAATTTCCCGCAGTTGCAGGGGTACATCAACGATCTCCGGCAAAGCGGTTTTGACACCATGCGCCTGCGCGTTGCCCTGTGGCATAAACTCGCGTATCCGCTGATAGCCATCGTCATGGCTGTGCTGGCGATTCCGTTTGCGTTGTCGATGGGGCGGCGTGGCTCGCTGTCCGCCATCGCCATTGCCATCGGCGTGGCGCTTGCCTACTGGGTCATTGACGGACTGTTTGGTGCCATGGGCAACGTTAACTATCTTCCCGCTGCCTTGGCGGCCTGGTCGTCAGACGTGCTGTTCGCGCTGGTCGGCGGTTATCTGCTTCTCAGAACATCAACTTAGGACACGCCGGTTGAGTGGTCGGCCCATCCGAGCGGTGCACCAATTTTTGCCGATACAATAGAACCATGTTGCGCGATATGCAGCCGCTCCTCGGGTACATGCGACGTTATCGCTGGGGCTACGTCTGGGGCACGCTGTCGTGCGTTGTCACAAACATCATCTGGGTTCAATTTCCCGCTGTCCTCGGCAACGCCGTAAACAGAATCGAGCACGGAACCACGCATAAAGAAGTGCTGCTTCTCGCCGGCCTTCTTGTGCTTATCTCTCTTGCCAAAGGCATCTTCCTCTACACGCAACGCTGGGTGCTCATCGGCATTTCGCGCGATATCGAGCTTGACCTGCGCAACGATCTGTTTCGCAAGCTTGAGCAGCAGGATTCCGGTTTCTACCAGCGTTATCGCACCGGCGACATCATGGCCCGCATGACAAACGACTTGAACGCCGTCCGCATGCTGCTTGGCCCGGGCCTGATGTACAGCGCAAACACGATTTTTCTGAGCGTGTTTGCCATGTTCTTTATGATTCGCATCAGCCCGTATCTCACGCTGGTAGCGCTCGCGCCCATGCCGCTGGCAAGCATCCTGGTGCAGTACTTCGGCAGCCGCATTCACAGCCGTTTCGAACGCATCCAGGCCAGCTTCTCTGACATTTCCGCGCAAGCCCAGGAAAATTACTCCGGCGCAAGACTGGTGCGTGCATTCGCACGCGAAGAGTCGGAGATCAGCATCTTCGAGCGTCTGAATCGCGAGTACATTCGCCGCTCGCTTCGGCTTGTGCAACTGATGGGCATGCTCTGGCCAACGCTGGAGTTTGTGCTCGGCATATCCATGATCATCACGCTGCTCGTGGGCGGCCACTTGGTAATCTCAGGCCGCATTAACGTGGGCGAGTTTGTCGCGTTCAATACGTACATGATCCTGCTCATCTGGCCCATCATCGCCGTGGGGTGGGTGATCAATATCTTTGAGCGCGGAACCGCATCGGTCAAACGCATTGACGAACTGCTGCACGCCGAGCCATCCATCGACGACCGCGCAGCCGATTCCTCAATTGGCCATGACACCGTGCTGAAGGGCGAAATAGAGTTCCGGCACTTGAATTTCAGCTACGGCGATACGCCTGTGTTGAGAGATATTTCGCTGCGCATTCCGGCGGGTTCGAGCCTGGCAATTGTGGGCCCAACCGGCTGCGGCAAGTCAACGCTCGTCAATCTCATCTCGCGCATCTACGACGCACCAGAAGGCGCGCTGCTCATCGACGGCCGCCCGGTGCGCGACTATCCGCTGGATGTGCTGCGGCGCAACATCGGCATGGTTCCGCAAGAGACATTCCTGTTCAGCGAAACCATTCGCGAGAACCTGGCTTTTGGGGCGCCCCAAGCCACACAGGAAGATCTGCTTGAAGCGGCCGAGGCAGCGCACATCCGGCAGGAGTTCGAAGAATTTCCGCAAGGCTTTCAGACCATGGTGGGTGAGCGCGGCGTAACACTCTCCGGCGGCCAAAAGCAGCGCTCAGCCATTGCGCGCGCGCTTGTGCGCCGGCCAGCCATTCTCATTCTTGACGACGCCCTGGCCAGCGTAGACACCTACACGGAAGAACGCATTCTCGGCGGACTGCATCGTTTCACCGCGAGTTCAACCACGATCCTGATTTCGCATCGCGTATCAACCGTACGCAATGCCGACCAGATTGCTGTGCTCGATCATGGCCGCATCGTGGAACTGGGCCGCCACGAAGAACTGCTGGCATTGGATGGCTACTACGCCAGCCTGTTCCAGAAGCAGCAGCTTGAAGAAGAACTCACCGTCGCCGGCTGATCCCTCTCGTCAAGGCGACTTTGAAACAAGGCATTATGCAGGTTTTCCACTGGTGTTCTAGGAAGGAAAGCCGCCTCCATTCAAGTCAATCACGCGTTCCAATGCGAGCCGACAGCAGAGTCAACCGCGTAAGGCGAATTCGGAAAACGAGCTTCGCCTTGTAAATCCGCCGTCGAATGTTCCTGCGGCCTTGCCACGCTGCCTTCCGGATTGCGGATCGCCTGTAACCATGCATCGCGCACGTTCTTCACGCATGTAATTACATTCTCAAACTTTTCGCGCGAGTTGGCCTGTGAACCTTGCAACATCAACGCGAAAATCGCCGTGTAGAATTCGGCCAAGGCTTCTGCCGGCTTGCCGCCAATGTCCATATTGAGCGTTGCCTGCAAATGGATGACGATGTCCATCGCGCGCTTCACTGCGTACCGGCGCTGTCCGGCGTCTCCGCGATCCGCGGCTTCAATCGCGTTATACATAAACCGGATAATGCCCTCGTAAAGCGCCACCGTGAGTTCCACGCCTGAGGCTCCCTCAAGCGCGCGTGTCTGGTATGCAAACATCTAATGCTCCTTGTTAACCTTGCTTTGAGTTATACCCGGTGATTGCGCTGTACATTTCGTTCACCTGCTGAATCTGCTGCGGAATTGACTGCATGATCTGATTGGCAAGATTCAGTTCCGCGGTTAGGTGCTCTTTCTGCGTGGCGATCAGCGCTTCCTGCTTGTCAATGTTGTCGTTCAGAGTCTTTTCCTGTCCGGTGTCTTCATTCAGCGCCAGGGCAACGGCGCCCCCGCGTGTCGCGTTGGTGCCGAGCCCGTCAAGCGTTTGCGTAAACATTGACCCAAATTTACCAGTGTCTTGAAAGAAGGAGACCACCTGGCCAAAATTGCTGTTCAGTGCGTTGCTCAACGTATTGGCGTCCAGGCTGATCGTGCCGTCGGCGCTCGCATTGGCGGTAATGCCAAGAGAGATGAGAGAGTTGATTGCATTGGCGCCGAAACTCATGGAAACCGCCGATTGCAGGCCGGATTGCAACTGGGCCAGAACCGAGGAACCGAACAAGGGTTCGTTCTTCCCTGCGGAGTCCTTGCCCTCCTGCGCATTGATTGCCTTGATGGTGGTGTTGTAATCGGTGACAAAGGTATTGATGGCGCTTTCAATGGTCGAAGTGTCGTTGGCAATGATGACCTGTACGCTCTCCGAGGTGGAATCAGCATTAGGTGCACCCGTGGACAACAATTGAAACGTAACGCCGGGAATTGCGTTGGTGACCACATTTGAAGCACTGGTCAGCGAGACGCCATCGACGGTGATGTTGGCATCGAGTCCCGGCTGAATCGTAGCCAGTCCAAGGGATGGATTCACGTCGGGGGTCGTGGAGTCAGCCAGGGTCGAAGGGCTTCCAGAATTATTCGTGGAGTTGGCAATCGTTATCTGGCCGGCAGATCCGCTCGTTTGGCTCACCAGTGAAAGCCTTACCGTTCCGTCTGCCTTGGTTAAAACATTCGCGGTAACGCCAAGTCCCGCGCTGTTGATTGCGGCGGAAAGCCCGGTCAGTGTGGATGCCGTGGAACCGTCGCCCACATTCACCGTCTTCCAGCTTCCATTGCCGATCTTGAAGGTGATGCCGCCCGTCAGTACATCGGATGCTCCCACCGCGTCGGATGCCGCGCTCGAAGTCTGCGCAAGATTCTGAACTGCGATCGTGTGCGTTCCGGCAACTGCCGCTGCGCTGGCAGATGTCAATTGCAAAACGTTTGTGTCGGAACTGGATCCCGTCTTGAGCGCCAGCGTGCCGCCGAAATCAGTCAGGTTCTGCATATCCGTTGACAATGTCGAAAGCTGAGTTCCCAGACTGGTAAGCGCGGTGTCCTTGCTTTGAAGGCTGGTCAACTGCGTCTTCCAGGGCGTTTCAACACTCTGCAGATTTGTCACAATCTGGCTCACCGTGCTGGCAACATCAAAACCTTGCCCGCTGGTCGCGGACCCGAAATTCAATCCGACAGTGCCCATGGCATCTCTCCCCTGCCAAACGGTTACAGTTGTATGCCCAAGCTGCGGTGCGGAAGATTAGCAAGTTCAAAAGGATCGTCGTGCCCCAAGTAAAAACGGGGAAGCGGCTTTGAGGGCCGGCTTCCCCGTTCGCGTTGAACGCCTTTGCTCCGCGAACTACTGGAGCAGCTTGGTGATCAGCTGTTGCGACTGGTTGGCCTGCGATAGAGCGGCAATGCCGGTCTGGCTCAGGATCTGGTATTTCGACATGTCAGAGGTTGCCTGGCCGTAGTCCGTCGCGGTTACGTCGTTCTGGGCAGCCAGCGTGTTGGTTGATTGCATGGTCATGACGTTGCCGACGGCGGTGATGGTGTTGATGTTGGCGCCGATTGTGCCGCGATCGCTCGCAACAGTCGCGATGGCAACGTTCACCTTTTGGAGGGCGGATTGTGCCGATGTTGCATCGGTCAGAGTCGTTCCCGCAAGACTCAGCGAACCCGAGCTGGTCGATACCGCATCCGAGGCAGCATTGTTGTACGACGCGGAGATGTTTCCATCGGAAGTGAAGATGGCCACCGACTTGTTATTGGTAAGGCTCACGTTGGCCGTCTCATTAAGGGCGCCGATACCGGAAGCCGTCAGGCTTGCACCGTTCAGGGTCAGAGTATTCCCGGACACGGTCGCAATATTTCCACTCGTACCACTGGTCGCACCGTTAATCGCCGTAGCCAGGGCCGAGAGAGATCCGTAAGTAATACCAGCGGCCAATGTCGCCGTGCCGGCAGAGCCATCGCTCTTGGTGTAGTTGAGGGTCATATCATCTGTTCCGCCCGCGCCGGCGATCTTGAGAGTGTCGCTCGCACTCGTCACCGAAATCGACGATTGCCCGGCGGCTGAAGCGCTCATCACTGTTTCGGTAACCTGACCGCTGACCGAACCGCCGGATATAACCAACTGTCCATTGCTGACCGATGCGCTGATGTGCTCGCCATTCGCGCCTGCCAGGCCGCTCAGTGCGGTGGCTAAGCTCGACATGTCTGTAACGCCAGCGGCGGCCCCGGCGGTAATTGCCTTCGTTGTGCCGTCGCCGTACGTAACCGTCACTCCGGCAGTTGCGACACCGATGGCATTTGACGGTTTAGCGGCAGTGAGTGCTGAGGACTGGAAGCTGGAGATACCGTTATATTCCGTGTTGCTGTTGATGGAATTGATTTCGCCCAGGATCTTCTGATACTCGGAGTTCGCCGCCGTCTGCTGGCTGCTGTTCAGAGTGCCGTTGCCTGCTTCAGTTGCCAGCGTAACAGCGCGATTGAGAAGGGACGTTACCTGCGAGAGCGCGCCGTCAGCTACCTGCAGAAAATCCACACCCTCAGCCGCATTCTTTGCAGACTGCGAAAGTGCGGTTGCCGAGGCCTGCAAACCATTTGCCAATGAAAGTCCGGCTGCATCATCGGCGCCGGAGTTGATGCGGGACCCGGAAGACAGCTGTTGCAGCGTCTTGCTCAGCGAGGCCTGCGTGTTAGCCAGGTTATTCTGTGCGTAAATTGCCGAAATGTTATTCAGGACACCCAATGCCATGGGACTTCTCCTTCTAGCGGTTAATGTGAATGACTCAGTTCCCGCATCGCGTGTCTGACCGGAACAATCTATTCTTCCCGTCCCACCGTTTCAGGAACCACGTTGCTCACTGCCTTCATCGGCGTGCCCCCGAAACACTTTACGAAATATCCCAAAGACTTTCGTAATTACCGCTCCATCATCTTTCCCCCTTCACCGCCGATAACCAAAGATGAGCCGCGGGAGTCGGCGCCACAATGATCGAACTTACGAGATTGAACGGAACACCGATGGTGTTGAACAGTGATTTGATCAAGACCGCCGAGGCCTCTCCCGACACCATGCTCACTCTCATTCATGGAGAAAAATTAATAGTGCGCGAGACCATCCATGAAGTCATGGAGCGCGTGCTTGCCTATCGCGCTCAACTGCTGGCGAACGTTGCGCGCCGCCTGCATCCGTTCGGAGAAGTGCAGCAGGTGGTCGGGCTCGCGAGTCTCGATGTTTCCGGTCAACCTGCGCCGCCGGCAAAACCCCGGCGCGAAACCGATTCCGAATCCGATTCCGAAACCGACCGATAATCCCGGCGTCATTCCCCTTCATTTCCGGAGGAACAGCAAATGGATAAAGCGAGCATCGGCGGAGTCATTCTCGCCATCGTCGGTATCGTCGCCGGGTTGCTGATGGAAGGCGGCAACCTGGGACAGATTCTGCAGCCTACGGCAGCGCTTATTGTTTTTGGCGGCACCATGGGCGCGGTGCTTTTGCAGTTCCCGCTTACCACCGTCGTCTCCGCATTCAGGGGCATGGCGCACATATTTGCCGCACCGCAAAAACGCGACCACCACCTGATCGGTCAACTCGTCGGTTTTGCCAACAAGGCGCGCCGCAACGGAGTCGTCTCACTCGATGCAGATCTCAAGACGATTGAGGATCCATTCCTGCGCCAGACGCTGATGCTCGCGGTCGATGGCACCGAGCCCGCTGAGTTGCGAAAGATGATGCACGTCAGTCTTGATTCACTGCTGGAGCGCGAAGAGCAGCTGCCCGCTGTGTTCGAATCGGCGGGTGGATTCTCGCCCACCATCGGAATTCTCGGCGCGGTGCTCGGACTCATCCAGGTTATGCAGCACCTCGACAATATTCAGGAGGTAGGGCGCGGAATCGCGGTGGCTTTTGTAGCCACAATCTATGGCGTCGGCATTGCGAATCTTTTTTTTCTGCCCTTCGCCGGCAAAATGCGCATCCGCATTCGCGACGGGCAGCGACGCCGCGAAATGATGCTGGAGGGCGTCATTGGAATTCTGGAAGGCATGAACCCGCGCATGCTCGAGTTAAAGCTGGCCGGTTTTGCTGACGAACCGGGCCGCGACAAGAAAGAGAAATCCTCGTGACTCGCCGCCGTTATCGGCCACGCGTAAGTAATGAGCGCTGGCTCGTTTCTTATGCGGACTTCATCACCCTGCTCTTCGCTTTCTTTGTCGTGCTCTTTGCAACTGCCGAAGCCGACCATAAAAAGCAGGCGGAGTTTTCGCAATCAGTTGACGATGCCTTTCGCGCATTGGGGATCTTTACAAACACTGCCAGGCAACATGCAGGCGCCAATGCAGCTTCAAATGCAACCGACAAGCCGCCGATACCCATGAACATCGTCATGGGAGAAGACGTGCTCGCTCCGGCGCGCGTCAAGGCTGACCTGGAGCAGATTGGCCGCGAGCTTCAGCAGACACTTTCGAACGAAGTTGCCAAGCATACAGTTTCCATTGAGATGGGTAAGGATGGCCTGGTCATCAGCCTGCGTGAAGCAGGATTTTTTGCCTCCGGTTCTGCCGCGCCAAAACCTGAATCAGTCGCAACCTTGCGCCGGATCGCCACTGCGCTCAATCGCACTCCTTACGATCTGCGCGTCGAAGGACACACGGACGACATTCCAATTCACAACCCGCAGTTCGACTCCAATTGGGAGCTTTCCACAGCGCGCGCAACCAACATTGCCCGGTTGCTGCTGCAGATGAATGCGATTCGCGCGGAGCGGCTTTCTGCCGCCGGCTATGCGGAGTTTCATCCCGTAGCGCCGAACGACGAAGCGGATGGACGAGCAAAGAATCGCCGCGTGGACCTTGTTGTTCTGCCACGAAGCAAAATAAATTTCGCCGAGCCGGCAGCAAAAACTCCCACCGGACCGTGGCGCAAAATTACGGAGAACGAATGAGCTCGGTCGCACTGCTTTAGCTAGTTCTGGCGAAGTGCGCTTCGATCTCTTCAAGCGTCTTGCCTTTTGTCTCCGGCAAAAAGAATGCGGTCACTACGAAATAGACCACCGTAAAGCTCGCGAAGAGGAAGAACATCGACGAGTAGCCGTGCTTGCTCACAAAGGGAAGAAAAATCCCCGCCAGCGTAGTTGAAACCAGTTGATTGAGTACCAGCGCAATGCTCATGCCGTTTGAACGGATGCGCGTGGGCATAAGCTCTGAAAGCGCCAGCCACACGCACACGCCCGGTCCAAGCGCGTAGAACGCCATAAACATATACAGCCCGAGCGCCACCAGCCAGCCGTGGCTTGACCCGGGAACGCGGCCGACGAGAGCCTTTTGAATCTTCAAGGGAGCCGATCTCGCTGCATCAAGATCGGCGAACGGGTCTTTGAAGAAAGCTTCAATCTTGTTGGAAGGCACGCACGTGTCGCGCGTAATCTCGATCGACGCGGATGCGGCATCGTCGGAACGCACAAATGCGGTAGCCGCGGTGAAATCGCCATACGAGTAAATAATGGCCAGCGAAGCGCGGCCGGCTTCAATCTCGCTGCCCGTATATCCCGCGGCGGAAAGAAGCTGCATCGCTTGTGGCTGGTCAAAGTGCAACGTCAGCTCCTGCGTTGGACTCACGAGCGCCTGAATCTGATTGCCTGCATCGATGCTCACCTTTTCTGTGCGCAGGAATGAGATGCCGACCGCAACCAGCGCTACGATGATGCCGCTGGTGCCGAGCACGAACAGAAACTTGCGCCCTTTGCGATCAACCAGCACCATACCCACTGCCGTCATTGCAAAATTGACCACAGTGAACAGCACGTATCCCCAGTGCGCGCTCAAGTCGTTCAACCCGCTTTGCATCAGGATGCCTGCGTTGTAGCCGATGATCGAGTTGACGCCGGTCGCCGTGTTGCACGCAAGAATCACGCATGCCAGCAGAAATGGAATTACATACTTTCTCTTCAGTAGCGACTCGCTTCTGCCCCTATGCAACTTCGCTGGAACTGCGCGCGCAATCGACTCCATCTCGTCGATTTCAATCGCTGCTTGCTCAGGACTTCGCGATCGCAGCAGCGCGGAATACGCATCATCTCGCTTGCCGCGGCGAAAGAGCCATCGCGGCGACTCCGTTACCAGCAGGGAGCCGAGCACAAAAAGCACGCCCGGCGGCAGCGATACCCAGAAGATGCTCCTCCACGCAGTGTCTTTGAAATGCAGCAGGGTCGCGATGCTCGCAGTTTTTTCTTGAGCGGCAACACGATAGCTGAAATAGATGCCCACCAGCGCAGCAGCCACAATTCCCAGCGTAAGCAGCCACTGAAAAATCGCGGTACCCTTGCCGCGATCGTTCGCTGCAAGGCACTCGGCAAGATAAAGCGGCACAACTACGCCAACAAGTCCCGCGCTCACGCCCTGCAGCAGGCGCCCGAAAAACAAAGGGCCATAGCCTTGCGCGAGCGCGATCACGGGAATGCTAATTACAAACGTGAAGCCGCTCAGGATCATCAGCGGCTTGCGCCCCATCCAGTCTGCAAGAGCGCCGGCGAATGACGTTGAAATCACGCTTCCCAACAGCACCGCAGCCACGATGACGGAGAGTTGTGCCGCGGTAAGTCCAGACGTGGCTTCCAGGTAAGGCAGTGCACCGCCAATAATGCCCACATCCACGCCGTATAACAGGCCGCCAAGTCCGGCGACCAGAAGCAGGAACGCATTGTATCGGCGAATCGCTGACGAGTCGGCCATTCCGTGCGTCCTTGCCACGCCGCTTGCGGTCATTGCGATCTCACTCTCCCGGCGCGATGCTGTATCGCGTTCCACACAAATTAACAGGTGTGTGTCTGCTCTACAATGATCGTGTTGAAATCCATCACTTCAGTTCTGTATTGAGGGCGACAAACATGTCGAAACCCGGCACTATTTCAGCTTCACTCTTTCGTTGCATCTTGCTTTTGCTCGTTGCATTGGCGTATGCCTTCAGCGTCAACGCTTCCGCCCAGGTAAGCCTGCTGCCGGCGCCGCGCGAAGTTCACCTTGGCCAAAAGGTATCGCTGTCCGCCAAAATCCTGGTCCTTGTTCCCGGAAAAGACGCGGCTGACGAATTCGCTGCCCAGGATCTTGATGATGCAATCAAGCAGATAACTCCGTCCGAACCTGCAAGGCCTGGATTGCCATATCGCATCAGCCTGCTGCGGTCTGACACGGCTGCCGCCCAGGTTGTGCTCAGCCATGCCGGTCTGGCATTCGACGCAGCAATGCAGTCCGAGGGCTACATTCTGGTGATCGAAAACCAGCAGGCATCCATCATCGGCGCATCGAGTGGCGGCGTTTTTTATGGCGTGCAAACGCTCAAGCAACTGCTGCCCCTGTCCGGTGCGGAACGTACACTGCCCACCGGTACCATTCGCGACTGGCCGGCCATGCGCTACCGGGCGGTGGAAGACGACCTTGCCCGCGGCCCGATGCCTACGCTCGAATTTCAAAAGCACCAGGTTCGCGTTCTGGCGTCGTTCAAGGCCAACATCTACTCGCCCTACTTTGAGCACACGCTGCTCTATCCCAATCAGCCCTTGGCGGCGCCGCCGGGCGCAGCAATGACTCCCGCCGATGTGAAAGAACTCGTTGCCTACGCGCGCCAGTTTCACGTCACCATCCTGCCGCAGCAGGAGGCGTTCGGGCACCTGCACCATGTACTCAAATACGAGCTCTACCAGGATGCGGCCGAAACGCCGCATGGGCACGTACTTGCTCCGGCCCAGCAGGCATCCATGCCGCTTATCAAGGATTGGTTTACGCAGATGGCGGCGGAATTTCCGTCGCCGTTCATTCATATCGGCGCGGATGAAACATGGGAACTGGGCGTAGGCCGCACGCAAGATGCAGTGCAGAAGCAGGGCTACGGTCCCGTTTACGTCTCGTTCCTCAAGCAGATTCACGACGAGCTTGAGCCGCTGCATCGCCGCCTGCTTTTCTGGGGCGACATCGGCGGCAAAGACCCTGCTGCAATTTCAATCCTGCCCAAGGACATGATCGCAGTGCCATGGAATTACTGGGACTTCACCGGCCTCGACAAAATGGTTGAGCCATTTGCCAAGGCCGGTATGGAGACATGGGTAGCGCCGGGCGATGCGAACTGGAATGAAGTTTTTCCGCACACCCGTACCGCGCTCTGGAACATCCAGGGTTTTGTCCGCGATGGGCAGCGTATGGGCTCCACCGGGATGATCAATACAGTCTGGAACGACGATGGCGAGGGCCTCTTCAACCTGGACTGGTACGGAGTTCTGTTTGGGCCGGTGGCGGCATGGCAGGCAGGCGAGAGCTCTATCCCGGATTATCAGGCGGCCTACGGTCCGGTCTTCCACGGCGATGCCAGCGGCAAGATTGACGAGGCGGAAAAGGAGTTGATGGCGGCGCAGGAAGTGCTAGGCAATGCCAACCTGCAACTAACCAGCGATCAGGTGTTCTGGCTCGATCCGTGGAGTGTGCAGGGCCAGGAAACGGCAGCCAGGCTCTTGCCTTTCGCCACGGAGCTCAGGATGCACGCCGAGCATGCCGTGGTATTGCTCGCGCAGCTTCGCCAGACCAATCCAAATCTGAAAGAGCAGGATGCGCTGACGGCAATGGATATGGGCGCACGACGCCTTGATCTGATCGGCATGAAGTTCCAACTCGCCCAGGAGATGGCCGACGCATACGCCAAAGCACTCCGCAATCAGCACGACTCCGCGCAGAAAACGGCGACTGAAAACGCGCTGTATGAAATCAGCGGCAACAACGGCCGCTGCCAGGATCTGCGCGACGCTTATTCCGCGCTCAAGGCTCAGTACTCTCAGGTGTGGATGAGCGAGAATCGCGCCTATTGGCTGAACAACGTGACTGTGCGCTACGATCTGGAAATTGAGAAATGGCAGCGGCGCGGCGAGTTGATCCAGCAGGGAATCCGGGACTGGAATCATGGCAAGGATTTGCCTCGGCCGGAGAATTTTGGATTAATGGCCGAAGATCATCAGGCAGCCGCCGCACATTGAGCATGTTTAATATGGATACCCGGACGGCAGAATTTTTGCCGTAACCCATTGCGGAGATGCACACTAAACTAATGCTGAGCTTCGATGACAGGCGGAAGCTTCCATCCCTATTACTGATCGATGACGACATGGTAAGCCGAGAAGTAACGGCAACGGTGCTCACCATGAACGGCTTCCCGGTGCATACGGCCGTGGATGGAACGTCGGCAATTCAATTGCTCGGCAGCAAGGGCGGCGCGACCGGCCCGATCGTAGCCGACGTAATCCTTATGGACGCCCAGATGCCCGGGCTGAGCGGCATCGAACTTATCAATAAGCTGCGCACTATCACCAAGGCGCGCATTATCGTTATCAGCGGTAGCAACCCGCCGGAAGAGATTGGCGCCGCGGCCGATGGATTTCTGCTCAAGCCTTTCAGCCCCGAAGCGTTGGATAGA